>Ga0209542_10018272_pt1 | contig 11365 bp, 9 predicted proteins | sample RifCSPhighO2_01_FD_184028 | JGI IMG/M metagenome (GOLD analysis project Ga0209542, IMG submission 184028) | Soil microbial communities from Rifle, Colorado - Rifle CSP2_plank highO2_0.1 (SPAdes) (version 2) | ecosystem: Environmental > Terrestrial > Deep subsurface > Rock core/Sediment ...
CGACGGTTTGGACCGCCGGATTAATTTCATAAAAACGAAAATGGTCACTGGGCCGCGCGTAAGCGGCCAAAGTCCCCGTGCCTAAACCGACCAGACCGACCAGCCGGCCGGGCCGGCCAGGCAAAGACCTCAAGGTTAAACCCACCCCACTGGTCTGGCCGTAGTAAGTCGTGGGCAAGCAAAGCTGATCTGGACTCTGATATTCAAAGCCGTGAATAATGCCGCCGTTATATAAAAAATGACCGGCTTTTTGGGGCTGATCCAGGCGGCTGGCCGAAACCCGCAAAACGCCGTAGAAGTTCCGGGAAATAAAAACCGGTTTACTGATCGTCTGGCCAATGTCAGCAGCTAAAAAAATACTGACGCCAAAAAAGATGGCAATCGTGATTGACCAGGCCGAAATCGGTTTTAAATTAAAAGGCAGCCATTGCCGATTTAGTAAAAGACTAATCATCATCAATAGATAAGTCAAAATCACACCCAGATGCAATTCAAAATACCCGGCGAAAACTAGCGGCGCAATTATTGCCACCAAACTGCCGCCTAAAACGCCGCCCAGAGCAATTATTAAATAGAATAAAGTCAGTTGCTCCGGCTCAGGCTTTAAATAAAAAAGTTCGCCATGGCAAACAACGCAATAGATAAACAAAGCCAATAGGTAAATGACCAACCCCGGCAAAAACGGCAAAAAAGGATCCAGATACAAAGGCAGGGCCAGCAAAATAGTGACGGCCACAAAAATCGGGATAAAAAATTTGCGGTTGTAAAATTCTTTGTCCTGGAAGGTAACAATAAAAGAAAAAAGATAAAGGGTTAAAGGCAAAACCCACAAAAATGGCGCGACGGCCACATCCTGAGTAATTTTATTGGTCACCGCCAAAAGCATTATCGCCGCGGCCGCCGGCAAGGCCAGCCACAAAAATAAAGTGACTAGTTTAGGCGAAGACAAAGAAACTTTTTGAGCCCTGACTTTAACCGCTGGCTGGTTTAAAACAAGATGTTTTTTCCACCACCAGGCCAGACCGGCGGCCAAAAAAACAAACAAGCCAAAACTAAAAGACCAAACCTGGGTTTGGAGTTTAACGCCTAAAAGCGGCTCAACTAAAAACGGATAGCTGATTAAACCCAAAAAAGAACCAAAATTAGATAGTGAGTAAAGTTTGTAAGGCGACAGATCCGGATCAGCCCGGTTGAACCAGGCCTGGAATAAGGGGCTGGTCGCAGCCAAAACAAAAAAAGGCAAGCCGATGCTAGCCAGTAATACGATGATAATTTGCCCTGTCGGATCAGATCCGCCGGCCGGCTGCCAGACGGTATTGGGCGTGATGGGTAAAAAGATTAGAGCCAGAATCAAAACCAGAGTATAAATTGAAACTTGAGCCCAGGGCCGGAAATAGCCGGTTAACAGGTGAGCATAAAGATACCCCAAAAGCAGCATGACCTGGAAAAAAAGAGAGGCAATAATCCAGACCATTGAGCTGCCGCCAAACCAGGGTAGAATGTAACGGCTGATTATCAGCTGGACTTGGAAAATTAAAAAAGCCGAGAAAAAAATCAGGCCGCCATAAATAAAATAATTCTTAATCTTAGTCATGCCTGTCGCTGATATTTTAAAACCGAAAAATTTACAGCTCGGTGGCTACACCTTCAGCCAAAACGACGAATTTAATTGCCGGCGCCAACACCGCCTCGGGCAACTTATGAACCGGCCCGATCCGCTCTGGCCGCAACATACCGTCGTGAACCGGAAAACAAATTTTGGGTTTAAGGCTTTTAGCATAATCAATCGCCTCAGCAATTTTCAACCATGGTCCGACGACTGGCAGGGCTAAAATTTCCACTGGCTTATTGGGGTTAGTTAAAGCATCACCCGGGTAAAAAAACTTGTTGGCGATAAAATAACCAGTGTTAATCACTGACGGCACGGTCGGGTAAATCGGAGCGTGATTTTTGCCAAAACCCTCAATCAATAAATCATGGAAAGAATAATTTTGGCCGTCTTCGACCACCTCATGACTAATCCCTTCTTTATCCAGCAGGGCGCCAACGCCTTTGTTGGTTATGATTTTAGCGGCCGGATTATTCTGAGTAACTATCTTAAGGGAATCCAGATGGAAATGATCCGGGTGTTCATGAGTGATTATAATTAGATCAATATCTTTAACCTCATTTTGGCTGGTAGAATAAATTCCCGGATCGGTCAAAATTCTGACGCCGTTTTCTTCAATCAATAAACAACAGTGACCAAATTTTGTGATTTTCATAAAGAAAAAATTAGATTTGAATTGTCTGGTGGGCGAGAGAGGACTCGTCCCGATCCCGACTTTACGTCGTGGATCGAGGATCCCGCCTTCTTTAATAAAAATAATTTGGTGGCGGGAAACTCTCAATAAAATGCCGGGGACAGGAATCGAACCTGCACAGGATTGCTCCTACTAGGTCCTAAACCTAGCGTGTCTGCCAATTTCACCACCCCGGCATAAAACAAACAATCAAGTATACCGATGGAGTTTACCCCGACGAACGTCGGGGCCACTCGCCCCAATTTTTTTGATCAGTTAAAACACTTTATATCATTGCTTTTTTTAACCCAACTGTCAACTTGAGATTAAAAAAATAGAGCCCTTAGGCGGGCCCGGAAAAACAGCCAAAATTAATAAAGAACTGCTTGATCTGCCTAGGGTTCCAGGCCTCCCAGCCGCCTTGACTGGACCAAACCCGATAGGTTATTACCGACAGGATCAGGCCAAACAAAGGCTGGTACACCGTTACGTAGGCCGAAGCGGCAATCAAAGCGATGTCGCCGACCAGATTAGCAATCTGAATCAATAGAGCCAATATCATCAAGCCAAAATTGATTTTCATTGCTCCCCTCCTGGTTTTGATAATCTTATATTACCAAGGTAAATTGTCACCGGTCAAGCCTTGACCCCGTTAGAAATTAGGGGATATCCGATAAAAAATCATAAAATCCAGGGGTAGTTTCAGTCAATGAATATTTTAGAAAAAAAGAGCTCTGGAAAAATGTTTCTTGCCTGATTTCTAACGGGGTTGACAAACAAAATTAAAAAGGCTAGACTAAAATTGAGCTTTAGGCTCAATATAGCGCGAAAGGCCCCGATCTTGTCGGGGTTTTCGTCGTTTTAATCTTAGTAATCAAAATAGCGCCAAGGGAGCGCTTTTTTAGTTAATTAAAAAGGTAAAGATTAAAATGGAAAACAATGATTTAAAATTTAAAAATAAATATCGCATCCAATCGATTCGGCTGAGCAGCTGGGATTATTGCAATAATGGTTATTATTTTGTCACCATTTGCACCAAAGACCGAATTTGTAATTTTGGAAAAATCGAAAATGAGATAATGTGTCTATCCCAAACCGGCGGCATGGCAAAAAAATATTGGTTAGAGATACCTAAACATTTCCCGTTTGTGAAATTAGATGAATTTGTTGTAATGCCAAACCATATTCATGGGATTTTGATTATCGAAAAACAAAACAACGTAGAGACGCCCCAATGGGGCGTCTCTACAGGGCCGGGGTTAGAACAAAAACCGAATTCCCATTGGGGCGTCTCTACAGGGCCGGGGTTAGAACAAAAACCGAATTCCCATTGGGGCGTCTCTACAGGGACAAAATCCAAATCCAATCAAAATCCCAAATGGAAACCAAATTCATTAGGATCAATTATTAATCAATATAAATCTATATGTACAAAAAAAATTCGTGCCTACGATCAGGCCTTTGCCTGGCAATCACGTTTCTATGACCACGTTATCCGTAATGAGAAATCTTTGAATGGAATCCGAAAATACATTATTTGTAATCCCAAAAAATGGCAATGGGATAAGAATAATCCAATAATTTAATTAACCATAATAATAACAAAAGCTATGAGGACTAATTTTTTTCTCACCTTAATAATTATCGCCTTACCTCTCGCCGTTCAAGCGACCGAACCGGCTGCTGTGGTTATTAACGAAATCGCCTGGATGGGTACTGAGGCTTCCGCCAATGGCGAATGGCTGGAATTAAAAAATAATACCGATGTTGAAATTGATCTGACAAATTGGCGGCTGGAAGCTGAAGACGGCAGCCCCAAAATATCTTTAGTCGGCACCATTGAACCCAACGGCTTTTTTATTCTGGAACGCACTAGTGACGACACCCTGCCTTCAATTACCGCCAGCCAAATTTACACCGGGGCGCTGGGGAATACCGGCGAATGGCTTAAACTTTACGATAACGAAAATAACCTTATTGACCAAATTAACGCGGCTGAAACCTGGCCGGCTGGCGATAATCTGACCAAGCAAACTCTGGAGAGGATAACAACCGATAGCTGGCAAACCAGTTTGAATCCGGGCGGGACACCGCTGGCGGAAAATAGTACCGGGATAGTCCCAGAAGAACCGAACCCGGAAACCAGCAGCACTTCAACCCCAGAAACAATTGACAGTCAGACGCCGGGCGGCGGCAGCCTGGCCGCACCAGCCGCACCCAAAAAAGGCAGCCTAATTTTCAACGAGACATTGATTGACCCAATGGGTGTTGACAGTAACGACGAATTTATTGAAATAAGAAATACCACCGAAGCCACTGTTAACTTAAGCGGCTGGAAAATTACTAACAGCGCTAAACAAAGCTTTGACTTGCCGCCGGCCAATCTAGGTCCGCAAACAATTACGTTTTTCTACCGGTCTGAATCAAAATTGGCTCTCAATAATCAAAAAGAAGAACTGACCCTTTATGCCGACAAACAAGTTATTGATAAACTAAAAATTACCGCTCCGGCCACTGGCCAGTCATACAGCCGCGCTGACGGGGCGCGCTGGGAATGGACCGACCACTTAAGCCCGGGCCAAGAAAATCCGTTGCCTAAAAATAAAGACCTGCCGGTCGCCACTGCCTACGGCCCTAAGACCGGACCAGTCGGCGAGATTTTAAATTTTGACGCTTCAGATTCGTTTAGCCCAAACAATGAACCAATGGACTATCTTTGGCTTTTCAGCGACGGCCGAACCGATACTCGTTTAGCGCCAAAAATCGTTTACCTGGCCGCGGGCAAATATGAAGTGACACTGGTGGTGAGTAACCAAATCGCCAGTTCAACTGACGTGCTGAAATTTACCATTATTGATAATCAAAAAACGGAAGCGGAAGCGGCCAAAAACGCTACCACTACTAACCCAACCCCAGAAGCGGCCGGACAAATCTTGGGTCTGGAAATGACAGTGCCTAACGTCTTTATCTCGGAATTTTTGCCCGATCCAGTTGGCGAAGAAAACCAAGATGAATTCATTGAAATTTTTAATCAAGACGGGCAAACGGTTAATTTAGCTGGCTGGCAAATTGATGACGCGTCAGGTGGCAGTAAGCCCTATCTGATGCCCGAAGGCACGATCATTAAGCCCGGGCAATATTTAACCTTCAACCGCGCCGTAACAAAAATTGCCCTAAATAACAGTAACGACGCCGTTCAACTAATCAATCCGCAGGGGGAAATCGTTGATTACGCCGAATATGAAGAAACCGATGAAGGTAAAAGTTTTGTTTTAGACCAAGACTTCTCTTGGCAACAAAGTAATACCATAACGCCCGGGGAAATTAATGTTTTAGATAATAACCAAAAACCGACGACTGCCGCCAATAAAATCAGTCTGGATAAAAATCTGCCTCAATTAGCGCTGGAGACTGAACCGCTGACCGATAAACCCGACAAAAGCAATAGATACATTATTGCCGGTCTTTTGACTGCGGTAGTTTTGGGTTTGATTATATTTAACAAAATAAAAAAGACAAATATTTTACAAAACAAAAACGAAAGGTTATAATTTGAAGATGAAAAGTTTACTCCAACCTTCGTCCCAAACTTCCTGGTTTCATCTTTTGCTGGTGGTCTTTATGACTGTCGGCGCGGTTTATATTATCGGCCAGGCTCTATATGCGCCGATGGTCCAGTGGCAGTCATTTAATGAAGTCCACGCCGCCGCGCTCAAAGAAGCCTTGGAAGAAACGAATTAATTAAATCAAAATTAAAAGCAGCCCTTGGATCAACTTGGGCTGTTTTGTTTTCGCTAAAAAGAAGTGCCGTGAGCTCTGGATAGAACTCACGGCGAATGGAACACAGTGCCACTCTAAGAACCAAGGCCGACTTGCCAGACGAGCTCAGTTAGCGCCCTGTCGCGCATTGCCGGGGTGGCACAAAAAATGATGCGACCCGGTGATGAAGGAGTAGCTCGCTGAGCGAGGATGATAGCGAGAGGCTGTTTCGGATCGCCAGTGACGACGGGAAAAACCTCTTGAGAACTCATCACTTCAACGATTACTTCCTCCACCGATTGGTGGATAACGATGCCGGGAGCGACGTCGTTTCTCTCACGCCAGGCCGGTGCATCGGACCACCTTTTGTCGAAATCACTCATGATCATTTCCTCCTAAATTCTCTCCTGCCGTCAGCAGAAGAGTTGATTAGGGGAAGAATACCACACTAGTCGTCTTCTGCTGGAAATAAACAAGTGACTAACGACTAACTCGTATCCATGGATCACCTCCTTGTTTTATTCTCAAAAACTATTCTCAAGAACAGTATATAATAGCATATTTAGAAGAAAAGTCAAGTCAATAAAAAAATCACAAGCCAATTCGGCCGTGAAATTTTTTAGAAGACAAAGACTTATTCCCACTCAATAGTAGCCGGTGGTTTATTGGTCACGTCATAAAGCACCAAATCCACGCCAGGTACAGCGGTGATTTTTTTTACCAGCCGCTTGAGAATAGATTGCGGCAGAGGATAAAAATTAACCGTCATCGCTTCTTTAGACTGGACCGGTCTTAAAATAATAGTCTCTCCCCTGCCCAAAGTTAAGGGCGCCAAAATAACGGGGAACTGCCAAATTTCATCGGTCAGACCTGCCCGCTTGATTTCTGTCATAACAATATCGTCGACCTGGCGCAACAAATTTAATCGTTCTGAAGTTAAATAGGCCGACTTGATTTTCAAATCTTTGGCATCAAACTTCTGGGGATGAAGTAAATAAACTACTCGGTTGACCGCCAGAACTTCATTGGTAATTCGTACTGACAAATTATGAATTTTTGACCAGCTGATCGGACCGGCAATCAAGGCTGGATGCCGATAAGTCCGGTTGTCACCCTGAACGCCAACGCTTTGCAAAGGTAGCACCATGGTTTTAAATTTTGAACCGGCCAGGCGCCGCAATTTTTTATTAATCGCCGCCGCTGACTTAACACTGTTTTGACCATTACCACAAAGAGCCCGAATGGCTAACCCCGGCCCGGGAAAAGGCTGACGATTAATCAGGCTGGCGGGCAAACCCAAGAGGCGGCCCAACTCGCGGACTTCGTCTTTGTAAAGTTCAGCCAGCGGCTCCACCAGACCGCCGAGCTCCATCAGCTTTAAAATTTCTTTAACCCGGTTGTGGTGGGTTTTGATTTTATCGGCATGCTTGGTGCCGCCGGTTTCAATGGTATCCGGATAAATCGTTCCCTGGCCTAAAACCCAGTCTGGCTTTTTAAAATTCTGCTGCTTCATAATGTCATCTTTAACTTTCAGAAAGGTCCGACCAATAATTTCACGCTTAACTTCCGGATCAGTTACTCCTTTTACCGCCAGCAAAAATCGGTCTGAAGCGTCAACGACAACCAAGTCAGAAAAACCCGCTCGGCCCAGGGCTTGGGCGACTTTTTTTGATTCATTCAGACGCATAAAACCGTTATCAATATGCAAACCAAAAACTTTCTTCTTGCCTAAAGTCTTCTCTAGAACGGCAAAGGCCACGCTGGAGTCCACCCCGCCGGAGACCAATAAAAATACCCGCCGCGACCCGACGGTCTTTTTTACTTCTTTAATCAGCTGCCGGTAATATTGACTCATTGACCAATTAGCCTGGCAATAACAGACACTAAAAACAAAATTTCGCAAAATAGTTAAGCCGTGGGCCGTGTGAGTGACTTCCGGATGGAATTGCAAACCATAAATGTTTCGTTTTTCATCCGCCATGGCCGCTACCGGACAATCGGCCGTCCGACCAATAGCCGAAAAGCCGGGTGGCAATTTGACTACCTGATCGCCATGGCTCATCCAGATGCGTTCTTGTCTATTCAAACCCAAGAATAATTTCGCTGAGCCCAGTTTCCGGAGACTGGCCGAACCGTACTCTTTGGTTTTTTCCGCCCGCACCAAACCGCCGAAGTACTGGGCGATCAATTGATGGCCATAGCAAAAACCAAGGATCGGCACTGCCAAAGCAAAAAGATGAGGATTATATTTAACCGCTGTTTTATCAAAAACGCTTTGCGGACCGCCGGAGAGGATAATGCCCTTAGCAAATCGCAAGTCGCGAAAGGCGACGGTCGGCGGATAAATTTTAGCTAAGACACCAAGTTGACGGATCCGCCGGGCAATCAGATGAGTATATTGCGAGCCAAAATCAATAATGGCAATTTGTTCTTTCATCCCATTAGAGGCAGGCCCCGTTAGAAATAGGATGCGGATAAATAACACCTATTCTCACTAGGCCAAAATTAATTTTAATCATATTATAATTCAAGATGATATATTTTATTTTGCTTATTTTTATCCGTTATTTCTAACGGGGCAGGTCGCGGTCGTTTAACCGCTCACCCGCATTAATATTTTTAAATTAAATTATTTCAAAATATACTACTTTTTCCCGTTTAATAGCGACTGCAGTCTCTAACGGGATTCATAATTATAATTGATTATATCTTAATTCTACTCTATAATAAAGCCAATAAATAATAAACTATTATCTCCCATTTATGAACGAAGGATTAACTTTTGACGACGTTTTACTCATCCCCCAGAAATCAAATTGTTCACCGGCCAAGGTCAGGACCCAGATCCAGCTAACGGCTAAAATAAAATTGGGCATACCAATCATTTCCGCCGCCATGGACACAGTGACAGAAAGCGAAATGGCGATTGCTCTGGCCCAAGCCGGCGGCTTGGGTATTATCCATAAAAATATGGAAACCGCCGAGCAAATGGCCCAAGTACGCAAAGTAAAGATTAAAAAATTGCTTTGCGGCGCGGCCGTATCAGTCGGCGAGGAAGCGATCAACCGAGCCAAGGGACTAGTCGGCGCCGGGGTAGATGTTATTGTTATTGACGTTGCCCATGGCCATTACTACAAAGTGGCGGAAACAATTAAAATTCTAAAAAAGATTTTGGGCAAAAAGGTGGCGATCATTGCCGGCAACGTCGCGACCGCTCAAGCGACCATTGACTTAATCAAAGCTGGCGCTGACGTGGTTAAAGTCGGGGTTGGCCCCGGCTCAATTTGCACCACCAGAATTGTCGCCGGCATCGGCGTGCCTCAACTGACGGCGATTATGGACGCGGTGAAGGCCGCCAAAAAAACCAAAACGCCGATTATTGCCGACGGCGGCATTAAATATTCCGGCGACTTAGTTAAAGCCTTGGCGGCTGGCGCTAGCGCGGTGATGCTGGGCAGCTTATTAGCCGGCACGAACGAAGCGCCGGGAAAAATTGTGGTTATCAAAGGTAAAAAATTCAAAACCTACCGCGGTATGGGTTCAATTGAAGCTATGGCTCAGGGCAGCAAAGACCGCTACTTGCAGGGTGAAAAAACAAAAACCGAGGAAATGATTGCTGAAGGTGTGGTTGGTCACGTCCCCTACAAAGGTTCAGTCAATAAAATTTTATACCAGCTGGTCGGTGGCCTCAGACAGGGACTGGGTTACTGCGGCAGCCAAGACATTTACCAGCTTTGGCAAAAAGCCGAGTTTGTTAAAATTACCAACGCCGGCCTGAAAGAAAGTCACCCTCACGGCCTGGAAGCGGTCCAAGACGCGCCAAACTACGACCGCGCTTCATTTGTTTAAATTTCTTACCAACCAATAATAAGTCTTAGTAATAGGACTTATTATTTTCTTTTAAAAATTTAGGATGTAAAGCAGAAAACGTCGTTACTGTCATCGCGAGGAGAGTCAACTTTATGTTGAGACGACGAAGCAATCTCTAAAAGGATTACTTCCTCCTCACTACGTTCGGACTCGCAATGACACTGAAATAAGCAAATCATTAGGCTCACATTATAAATCATTGACAAAAACCAAATAAGTGATACAATATAAAACCGCTTTGATTAAAGTAAGGCGCTGCCCTTTTCAGCAAACAAAATTCATACTCACTTCTTGAAACACATGGAGGTATCACCATGATCCAGTTCTCCTGGCAGTACGCGGTTACCAACCTGATCGCGCTTGCGGTTGAGGGTGCTATCGCTTTCCGTTGCCGCCGCTTTGACGAACGGCAGCTCGGTCCGGATTCTCTGCCTTGGATCTACCACGCCGGCGTCTGGGCCGACATCCTGGTTTTAACCCCAATCCTCGGGTTGATTGGGCCCTTTGTTCCTTTTTGGGGCCAAAAAACCATTTTCATCTGCGGTGTGATCGGTTTTTTGGCATCATGGCTCATGCACCGCAACTGGACAAATCACTGTCCAATACCCGACTGGATTAATCAACCAGGCGAGTTCTCTTTTAGCAAAGGAAAGATTACCTGGCCTGGGAAGTACCACCTGTTATACGCCGGTGTGGTAATTTCCTATCTGCTGGGGTTTTTCCTGCTCACACCAAAAGATACGCCAGGCTACTACCAGACGGTCAGCGTGGTAATGGGGCTACTCGGACTATTTTTCCCTATAGCTGTCATGCTGCCTAGCGGCCAATACAGAGAATCGATAGAAAGAAGATTCATCATTCAGGCAGACGCGATCGCTCAATGTCTGGGATTTATGGCATTGATTGTTATCGCCACAATCATTCGGCTCGTACTCTAAGCCGAGTAGACTAGCACCTTCGCCGGAAAAAACCAAAAAGGTATGCGCACCCGTTGCCCATACCTAATTTTTTACTAAAAATTAATAAGCTACTACCGGCTTGATATCGGCGATTCTATTCTGTTGATTTTTCAAGTTAAAGCAGTAGGAAAAAATTGAATCTGATTTAGGTATAGAACATGAGCCATGGGTTTGGGGACAGCAACCGAGCCTAAGTCCGCCGCCGAGTTGTACGAGGCGAGCGGACGGGTTAATCGTCAGGAAAAATGATTGGCACGTCGGCGAGCTGCTGTCCCCAAAACTTTTGGTTACTTTTGGTTACAAAAGTGACAAAAATAACTATCTTTTTTGCTAAGTTGGAATTTGGAATAAGGAGACAGCCTATTTGGTATCTTTAATTTGCCAGGCAAAATAAATGCCGAAGAGTAAAACCAGAGCGAAAAATAAAAACAAATACGACAAGGAAAAAAATGTCAGTAACACAACCGCCAAAGTTGAGCCGATAAAATAACTCAA
>Ga0209542_10018273_pt1 | contig 11364 bp, 12 predicted proteins | sample RifCSPhighO2_01_FD_184028 | JGI IMG/M metagenome (GOLD analysis project Ga0209542, IMG submission 184028) | Soil microbial communities from Rifle, Colorado - Rifle CSP2_plank highO2_0.1 (SPAdes) (version 2) | ecosystem: Environmental > Terrestrial > Deep subsurface > Rock core/Sediment ...
ATTTTTCTGTTGTTGATTCATTATATTCAAAAACATTCACTCGAGCGACGCGAATGACACGATCGCCAAGTTTATATCCTTTTTGAATAACTTCGGAAATTTTATGATTATCTTCTTTTTTATCAGTCGGCATCATTTCTATAGACTGATGAATACTTGGGTCAAAATTTTCTCCAACTGCACCTATCTCTTTTACATCATATTCTTCAAAAATATTATTTAACTGAGCATAAATATATTCTACCCCTTTGCGCCAATTTTCATCTACCTTATTCCAAACATCTTTATTTGAAAAAGCTATATTAAAACTATCTAATATTGCTAAAAATTTCGTTAAAATACGCTCGCGTATCGATTCTGAAAAATTTACCCGCCTATCGTCTTCTTGCTTTCGATAATTGGCAAAATCCGCTCGTTCTTTTTGCCAACCATTCAAATATTCAATTTTTGTGGCGTTAAGCTCGTAGTTTTCAGTTTTACACGCTTTTAAATCAGCCCTGAGTTTCTTTAGGGTTTTTTTCAAATCTTCCTCTCCATCTTCATTAAATTCAAATTCTAGAACTTCTGATTTATCTTCTTGGGACTCCAGGTTTTCTAGGTTTTTTTTTTCTTCATCTGACATAAACATATATTAGCATAAATTCTAAAAAACAAAAAACAAAAATTTAAAGAGTCGTGGGTCCCCTGTCCTTATGGTTCCGAGGGCGAAGACTCAGAAATTTTTGGTTTTTTGTTTTTTAATAATTTTTTAACGCTTAGACCATTGAGGAGCTTTGCGAGCTTTCTTCAGACCAAATTTTCTGCGCTCTTTAGCTCTAGGATCACGTTTTAAGTATCCCAAAGTTTTTAATTTGGGGCGTAATTCTACATTAAATAAAACTAAGGCCCGAGCCAGACCATGACGAACAGCTTCAGCTTGAGAATGAACTCCCCCGCCTGATACCTTTGCTTCTACCATCCATTTATTATTTACTTTCTCTTGACCGCTAACACCCTTCACCATCGGGTCTCCAACTAAACGACGTTGTTCCTCTGTTTTAAAATATTCTTTTACATCTTTTCCATTGACAATAAAACTGGATTTCGTCGCTTGCCAAATACGCACTCTAGCAGTTGAGGTTTTTCTTCTTCCTATCCCCTCCTTATATTTTCCCTCGCCTGTAACGTTATGCGTAGTATTGCGGGCAAGTTTTGTTGTTTTTTTATCTGTTGTTATCATAGTTTTATTACATTCAGTTTTCAATTTTTAAATTTTTCATCATTTCCTTTCTCAATTTATTTCCTGGAAGCATACGATACACTGCCAGTTTTATCAATTCTCTCAAACCTCTTTTTTCTACCGTTTCTGTACCCTTTAGAATACGAAGTCCTCCTCTATATCCAGAATATCTTGTATGATAAATTTCTTCCAATTTTTTAACAGTAATCTTAATTTTTGAAGCATTTATTACTTTTACCCTGAGGCCTGAATAAATATGTCTTTCAAAGGAAGCTTGGGTTTTGCCTATAAGCGAAAAAGCTATCTCGCTAGCAACTCTTCCTAGTGTTTTTCCTTTTGCATCTATTATTTTTTCTTCTTTCTTTTCTTGTTTTTTCATTACTTTATAACTTTATGAACTTTATAAATTTTCTACTAACTAACGAATTCTATTTGGGCCATTTTAGTCCCGTCTGATTTTCTAGCTCCTAATTTTAAAATTCTAGTGTAACCACCTTTTTTATTCATGTATTTAGGAACAATAACTTCAAAAAGTTTTTTAATTCCCTTGCCACGATTGGAAAGTTTGGAAATAATAATTCTGCGAGTTGACATATCATTTTTTTTTGCCTTAGTTATAAGTTTCTCGATAAATGGACGCAATTCTTTCGCTTTCGGTTCAGTTGTTTTTATTTTTCCGCGTACAATCAAATTAAGCGCCAAGGAATTCAACAGTGCTTTTCTCTGGTTTTTATCTCTTCCAAATTTTCTCTTAGTGTTATGATGTCGCATATAATTATTCTTTCAAATTCAAGCCAAATTTGCCGAGCACTTTTTTAATTTCACTAATTCCTTTTTCACCAATACCTTCGACTTCAAGAAGATCCTCTCTTTTTTTTCTAGCAAGACCCCCTAAGGTTCGAATATTCGCGGCAGTAAGCGCATTTAATGTTCTGGTAGAGAGATCTAGACTATCTGTGCGAGTTTTCAAGATGTCGGTGAAATCATCAGTTTTTTTACCATCTTCTTCATCAGACTTTTCCCCTTCCTCTGTATTACTACGCGAAACATTGCGGACAGGCTCTCTGATTTCTTCTTCCGGTTCTTTAAAATCAATAATGGCTTTCAGTTGATTAATCATTATTTCGATAGATTTTAAAAATGCTTCGCGTGGAATCAAAGTGCCATCCGTTTCAATTGAAATTCTCAAACGATTATAATTCGTATTATCACCAACACGCATATTTTCAACTTCATAAGAAACACGACGAATCGGAGTAAAGATACCATCGACGGCAATGGTACCAATATCAACTTTTTCTTTCTGCAAAATCTCTTTCGGTATAAATCCCAAACCTTTTTCAATTTTCATTTCAATATTTAAATTGATTTTGCCTGTTATTTCTACAATATGCAAATCAGGATTTAAGATCTCCACTTGCCCGCCAGTTTTAACATCCTTGGCTAAAACTTCTTTCGGTCCTTTCACGGAAAGTGTCACTGTTTGCGGTTCATTAGATATCATTTTAAAACGAATCTTCTTTAGATTTAAAATCATCACGATTACATCTTCTTTAATTCCGTCCATAGTTTGAAATTCATGAGAAATACCTTCTATTTTTATGGATGTAATACTGGCACCCGGCAATGAAGAAAGAATAATTCTTCTCAAACTATTGCCTAAGGTATGGCCATATCCAGGATATAAGCCATCTATTTCAAATACTCCTTTATTGTCTTCTTCTAAAACAATGCGGGGCTTGGAAGGCATAATTATTTTATATTCAGGCATAATTTTTTATAAAAAGTTACTTTTAAATCCTAATAATACTCATCCGCCTCTGGCGGAAATAAATGGTAAAATTAACGACTGTAAAACTCCAGCACGGCATTTAAATCAAGAAAGGTTTCTATATTTTTCGGTTTGGTTAAAATATGTCCCTCCATTTTATTAAAATCAAACGAAACCCAAGAAGGAGGATTATAATCTTTATTTCTTTCAGCCAAATTATCAAAAATTTTCTTATTTTTTGATCCCTCGCGGATTTTTATAATATCTCCGGTTTTTACTTCATAAGAAGGAATGGTAACCTTGTGGTTATTTACAATGAAATGCCCATGGGAAACCATTTGTCTAGTAGCACGTCTACTAGACCCAAGACCCATTCTGTAAATTACATTATCCAGACGAGATTCAAGCTCTTCATAAAATTTCTCTGTGGTACCTGCCCCTTTAATATGGGAGGCTTTTTTAACATAATTTGAAAGCTGGCGTTCTGTAATACCATAAGAAAAACGAACTTTTTGTTTTTCAATAAGTTGAGTTCCATATTCAGATAAAGCCTTGGGACGACGTGCTCCCGGACCTGCAAATTTACCAGAAGAAGCCGAAAATTTAGGAGTCTGACATTTATCATATACCCCGGCTCCCAATCTTCTTCCTATTTTAAATTTTGGTTTGGATATCATATTATATTATATAAAAATTAAACTCTCCTGGGTTTTTTAGCTTTCGGTCCATTGTGAGGCACTGGTGTAGCATCTTTAATGAAAGTAATTTCTATACCATGAGCCATAAAGGCTCTGATTGCCGGTTCGCGTCCAGATCCAACACCTCGTACTACTATACCCGAATCTTTTACTCCGAGAGTAGCCGCTTTGTCGCCAATTAGATCACCTACTTTTGAAGCTGCAAATGGAGTTCCTTTTTTAGCCCCTTTGAAACCTAATGTCCCCGCGCTTGACCAAAATAATGTATTTCCCAATTTATCTCCAAAAAGAACTTTAGTGTTATTAAAAGTCGCATCGACAAATAAAATTCCAGAAGTTACTTTTTTCTTAGGTGTTTTTGCTTGACCGTCTTTGGACACAGTTGTAACCGTTTTTGTTTGCTCATCTTTTGGTTTAACTTTTACAAGAACTTCTTCAGTTGTTTTGGTTGTAATTTTTGTCTTTCCCATAAATGGTTTTAAGTTTTACTCTCTTTTCTTCTACCTGATGCCATTGTTTTTCTAACATTGCCTCTAACGGTTCTAGAATTGGTTTTTGTTCTTTGTCCTCTGACTGGTAATCTTTTTGTATGCCTGATACCTTTATAAGTTTTAATATCTTTCAATCTTTTAATATTCCCAGAAATTTCCCTTTTCAAGTTTCCTTCAATTTTCATTCCTTCAATTATCGCTCGGATCTTATTTTCCTCTTCAGGGGTTAAATTCTTGACTTTTTTGCCTGCATCAATACTAACTTGTTTTAAAATCTTTCGGGCAGTTGGAATACCAATGCCATAAAGGCAGGTCAACCCAATTTCAAGTCTTTTTTCATCTGGTACAGTTATGCCGAGAATTCTCATAATTTATTGTTTTTGTTTATGTTTTGGGTTAGAACAAATAACACGCAAATGCCTAGCGCGCTTAACCATTTTACAGTTATCACATATTTTTTTGACAGTTGATCTAACTCGCATAAAAACTAAGACAAATTTTATTAAAACAAGACAAAAACAAGGGAAAAACCCTTATTTTTCAATGTTTATAATTTTTCATAAACCGCAACTAATATAATACACCATCCGTTTTTAAATTACAACCTTTTAATGATTCTTCCTTTTCCACCATAAGAATCTAATACAACCTCAACAGAATCTCCAATTAAGACTTTAATCCGATGCATGCGCATTTTCCCCGAAAGATATGCTAAAATTTCCTTATCATCTTCCCCGCTATCCGTCGAGGCAGGTATTTTTACTCTAAACAAAGTGGAAGGCAACGATTCGGTGACAACCCCTCTAGTAGTTAATATTTTTTCGTTTTTTGGATCACTCATTAAGTATCTTTATCATAATAAATTAATAAAATTAAGTCAATATCTTTTTCTAATAAACTTCTTGCTGATAGCATTTCTCACAATAAACAATCTCAGGTCTGTCAGGAGCATAGGAAGTTTCAAATTCATTATTGCAACCTTCTTTCATGCATTTGCGATGCCAGAATTTTAAAGGATTGCGTTTTTTCATACGTTCATAATGGCGACAATTTGGACAGAGACGTGGCAATGGTAAATTCATTTTTTTGTAAAATTGATACTCTGAAAAAGTTATCCGAAATGCAGTAATACACAGATCGTTGCATTTTCCTTCATGGGCACAACCAATTACTTCATTACATATGCTATCTTCTATGTTATTAACATTATCCAATAATTGCTCGCTCTTGATTGTGACATTGTAATTTTTTACTTCAGGCTCAATCCAGATATTATTTTTTGTTAATGCTTCTATTTTATTTAAAGGAAAAAATTCTTGAGCTACTGTTTCGTTATAGGCAAAAGGTGAAAGTTCGGTGGGGAAAAATTCGCCAAATTTATACACAACTCCATTTTTATCAGCATATGGCATGTCCTCCATGTGTTTAATAATTTCAGGAATTAATTTCTCATACTTTTCTTTTGTATATTGCCTATTTAAAATACAATACTGTTTATTTCTTAAACCAATACATCCGAAAACATTTGTGCAATTTTCACAAGTATCAGAATAAGTTCCATAACTACCATTCCAAAAAGATAAGCAAAATTTTGAAAATGAAGAATTATGGCTTATCACTTCCAAATTGAGTTCTACATTTTCAACAACTGCATATCCATCATATGAATCCTTTACCTTATTGACAATATATAGGTATTTACTATCTTCCACGTCTTCACCATCAAAAATATTGAAGGAATTTTTAGAATGAATTATATAGTCTCCTATCGAGTTTATGTTGTTTTTCCCGTGAAAATATTTAACAGGAAATTGTAAATAGAATTCTAATGATCTATTCATTATATTTTTAAAATTATTTAAAGACCCAAGTTGCATTTCTTTAATTTTTTTCAGATAATCTTCTTTTTTATGCTGTTCATTAAAAATACAATAAGATTTGTTTCTTAAATTAACCGACCCAATACAATCGTTGCAACCAATACAATTCTTACAAAAATAAAGATTAAATGAATCGGCACAATCTTGAGAATAAAAACAATTGGAAATTTTTTCACAATCAATACATTCCGCAGAAAATTCGCTGTAACGTACTCCTAGGCATTCAAAAACATTTTTACAATAAAAAATAGAATGTGAATAAAAAGAATCTTCGTTGTGATCACTAGCAAATATCAAATAACAATTTTTGTTGTAAGCAGCTCCGTTTATATATTCACTATTAACACATTCTGTGACCATAGCATACAAGCGAGGAACTTTTTTTTGTAATTCATTAAATTGGAAGAAAAACGGTTTTGTAAAATCATAATCAACACCGTAATCTAACGGATTCCAAGAATCATTACGAAAGCATTTATGACAATAAACAATAAATGGTGATTGTTTTTTATAAATTGAGATAATAGATTTTTTACATAAATCACATTCTCTTTTATACAAAAATCTCTCATTTCTCCAAGTCATTCGCCTTATCATTCGACATTCCGGACAAAAAGTCGGCGGAGGAACTTTCATCTTTTCATAAAAGGAAAAATCATTCAGCTCGATAATAAAGTCTTTTTTACAGTTTTGACAGATTTTTGTTTTGTTTTTGTATTCCATATTCCTTAATATACAGTATATTGTATACTAACGTTTTTTTTTAATATCTAAGGTCTTACCTTTCCCGTTGCTTCGCTCCTCCTCAAGGAAAGACCTTTGTCAACGTGGCAGGTTGACAAATTTTTCTATTTTGGATAATTTACAATGATTTCTATACTTTCACTTTTTTCAGGAAAAGAAGCTTTCCAAAAAGGACGAAATATCAATTCTGCAGAACTAATATTGGGATACTGTGCCAAAATCTGGTTAAAATCTTTCTTTTTTTTGTTCAGTAGATCAACAGTGAATTTCTCTTCGTTAACTTTATAAACAATTTTAGGAGTGCCTGACAAAGTAAAGCCTATACTTTTCACATCCGTAAAAGAAATATTTTCTTTATCTGTAAAGGAAAAAGTCAAATCTCGAATATTTGGTATATAAATTTCACTTCCGTCATATTTGTCAATAATATCTTGTGCTATCTTAGCTGTCAGCTTTTTTTCATTAAAAATAAATCCATAAAGAGTGCCCTTTATACTTACTGATACCTGACTATCTTTGTCAGGAGTAAAATTGACATCTTTTTCATCTATATCAAGAAATATTGCATCTTTAAATAAAACGAAGCCACTTGGAATTTGATCTGTAGCTTTTTTTAGGAGCTTGGCTTTTAGTGTAGCTTCAAGTTCGCTTGCTATAGTCGCTTTATCAAGAGAAGAAACAACCGGAGCTTTTCCCTTAAAACCGCCTGTTATCTCTCCCTTTGACCTGGCATAAAATTTGGAATATTTGGGTGTTCCTCTAAAACCAAATATTTTAAAATCTAAAGGAACACTATTATATTCTTCTCCGGTTTCTGCTCCATAAATACCTACTTCAACACTGCCCGGCTTATTATCTTTCGTCATTCCAGGTACTGTTATTTTCTTGCTCGTTTTATAAATTTTCCCATTTGATCCTTCCAACCGCGTATCTATATCAAGCGTCTGAGAAGAAGAACTATAAGTATTGTAAATCAAAACGGTACCTTTAGCTGCCACAACTACATCTTTTATTTCCCCGCCTTGTATTATTTTATTTTCTTCCCCCGAAATAACCACTAAATCAAAAGATAGACTGGAAGTATTCGAATCTTTAGCGGCAGATAAATTTTCGTTTAAGGGTATTTCTTTCACTTTCGGAGTTACCACAACCTTCGCGCTAGAAAATAAAAAAGAAAGAGCGAAAAGGAGAAAAATAACGGAAATTAACGCGACAAAATAAAGCCTATATTTAGATCCTTTACTGTTTTGTTTTGTTTTGTTAGAAATTTTCTCTCCGTCTGCATCTACCGCGTTGAAAGTATGGTAGGCAGGTTTTTCTCTCTGTATCATTCCCCTCTTCGCCGGAGTTTTTCTTACCATATCCTGAAGTAGATTTCTTGGCATAATTGCATTTTAACAAATAAAACGATTAATATAAATAGATTCAATAATAAGAAATGGGTCACGATTTGTTTCGTCTTTAAAAGCGGCAATACTGTGAAGTGTTTGAGTTCCTAAAAAAATAATTCTAAACTCCGATTCGGTCAAAGTATATTGGGTAAGCTGTTCTTTCTTGATAATCTCCGAGAAAAAATCTGCTAAATTTTGTTCTACTGTTACAAAAATAGTAGCGGGAATAGAAATGTCATCTGAAAGATTAACTAAAGATTTCTGAAATTCGCTCAGCCATTCTGTTTTTAATTTATTGATAATTGGTTCAAGTTTTTTCTCAGTAGAGACTACTGCGTGTTTATCTTTAAAAAGCAAAATAAGTGATTTTGCCTCACTTAAAGTACAACCTAGGCTATCTGCTACTTTACGTATCATAAAATTATATCCTAGAGGGTATGAAATAGAATCATTTAATACATCTTTTTTTATCATAGAAATATCCGTTACCTCTCCACCAATATCAACCAAAAGAAAGTTTTCTTGATGCACAAATATATCCCGCGCCACGGTAAAGGACGCCATGGCAAAAGAAGAGAATTTTACATCTCTGGAATGAAAATGTCTAAAGATTGTGTCTTCTATCTTTTTCAATATTTGATCTCCGCTCATGGAAACAAAGACAATCATTTCAAGTTTTTTAGCCTTTTTATTAAAAGGATCAAATGTTGCGTATCCATTTAACATGGTTTTCATATTCTTAAATTCAATCGGCCTAATTTTATTGTCAGTATATAGAAATTTGGCTGAGTGTTCTTCTTCGAAAAGACTTATTTCCTTCTGAATTAAACTATCGGCAAGTTTTGCAGTAAACAAAAATGGTGTATTCTTTTCAAGTTTAATAAATCTAGTCTGAGAAGCATACCAAGGAGAGGAGAGAACACAGAAAATCTTCGATGGTTTTCCGATACCCATCATACATATTCTACTAGCCACCGTTCCAAGAGATTTTGTGGTTAAAAATAAAAATCGATCGATATCAATTTTGTCTTCAAGAATTATAGGTTCACGGATAGACAAAATTATTTTAGGAATTCCTTCTTTTTTAATTTCAAAAAGAGCACCCCCAACAGAAGAGGACCCGATATCAAAAACTAAAGCTAATTCATTTTCTTCTTTTTGCTTAGAAAAAATTCCCATATAATATGATTATACCATAAGCAAAACAACAAAAAAACTATGAAAGTGTGGCTCTGATACGTCTAACACCTGTTGAAACAGCTTCTTCTTTCTGAATTTTAAAATGACCCAATTCAGAAGTATTTTTTACATGCGGGCCTCCACAGAATTCTTTGGAAATTTGGTTACCATCCTTATCTTCTATAAAATAGACAGATACTACTTCAGGATATTTCGCTCCGAATTCCATTTCTGCTCCAATTTTTTCCGCCTCTGCTAAAGGCATCTCGCGACGAAGAACATTTAAGCCAGCCTTGATTTTATCATTGACAAAATCCTCCACTTTTTTCTTTTCTTCATCAGTCAACTTATAATCACATAGAAAATCCATACGCAAACGCTCTTCGGTGATATTGCTTCCTTTCTGTTTAACATTTTTATCAACCACCGCTTGCAATCCAGCTAAAAGCAAATGATAGGCTGTGTGAAGTTTGACTGTTTTTTCATTATGATTTGCCAGCCCCCCTTTGAACATTCCAGAGGAAGATGTCTGGGAAAGTTTCTGATGTTCTGCCATTTTTTTATCAAAATCTTTTCTGTCTATTTTAATATTTTTTTCCTTAGCTAATTCCTCTGTCAGTTCTATGGGAAATCCGTAAGTAGTAGCTAAAATAAATGGATCAACATTTTTTTTAAATTCTTTCAAGCCACGATCAAGCGTTTGGCGAAATTTACCTTCTTCTTTCTGAATTTCCCTTTTATCATCAAGTTTATATATATCACTATAAATCTTTTTATTTTTTTCTATCATTTTTTCTAAAGATTCTTTAGAGAATCTAACTGCTCGGCGAATTAATCGTCTTAAGATGTAGCCTCTGCCATTATTGGAAGGTATAATTCCATCTGAAATAATAAAAAGGGATGCCTTGATATGATCCGCTACAATACGTTCTTCTCTGGTTTTTTCATTATTAAATAAGTCTGTCTCATAAACACTTTTCTTTTTTTGCACCATGGAAACTAAACGTTCAAATCCCATACCAGTATCAATCCCCAAAATTGAAAGTTCTTGAAGATAACCTTTTCCTTTAGGACCCCTAAGAAGTTCTTCATGACTTACATTAGATAAATATTCATTAAAAACAATATTCCAAATTTCAACATCTTCACCGTCCGTATTTTTGCAATAAATTTCGGTAGTCGGACCACATGGACCAGAGTCCCCGGTCGGACCCCAAAAAACTTCTTCCATTCCTTCTTCGTGTATATCTGCTACTCCAAGAGACTGCCAAGCTTTTTCAGATTCCTTGTCTTTTTTTATAGAACCAAGACCCTTAAAAATTGTCACATAAGAAATTTTTAAACCCATTTCTTTGGTAATAAACTCATAAGCGTATTCTATGGCCTTTCGACGATCGTATCCACCAAAAGAAAAATTGCCAAGCATTTCAAAAAATGTTAGGTGCATAGGGTCGCCAACTTCATCAATGTCTCCAGTGCGTATGCATTTTTGTATTGTAGTTACATTCAAACTGCCAAAATCTTTCTCCGCATCTTTCGGATGAGTATAATATTCTTTAAACTGTTGCATTCCCGCAGTCGTAAAAAGAACTGAGGGATCATTTTCTGGCACCAAAGAAGAAGATGGTATTATTTTATGTCCACGAGCTTCAAAAAACTTTAAAAATCTTAATCTAATTTCATTTGATTTCATCTGGTTTTATATAAAATAACAGTTTTACTTTTCTCTATTTAAATTCTCGTTAGAAATTTTTCTAATCGGTTTTTCAAGTATATTCAATAGAATAAAAATCAGAAGAACCAAAAAGGTAGAAATAACAGCCAAATCAAAAAATCCAAAGCCACAAGCCATGCCGATTCCAGCGGTAACCCAAAGTCCACCAGCAGTAGTAAGACCCACAAGATGAGAGTTTCTCAGTATTATAGAACCAGCACCTAAAAACCCGATACCTACGATAATATTAGAGGCAACCATGGCAGGGTTAAAACCT
>Ga0209542_10018275_pt1 | contig 11364 bp, 9 predicted proteins | sample RifCSPhighO2_01_FD_184028 | JGI IMG/M metagenome (GOLD analysis project Ga0209542, IMG submission 184028) | Soil microbial communities from Rifle, Colorado - Rifle CSP2_plank highO2_0.1 (SPAdes) (version 2) | ecosystem: Environmental > Terrestrial > Deep subsurface > Rock core/Sediment ...
ATTTTGATCAATCAATGCTCTGGCAATAAAGGCAATCACTGCATGATCTTCTTTACCCCGGGGCCCGTAAACCGTGAAGTATCTACAAGAGGCTGTTTTAATGCCCCACTCCCGTGCATAAGCCCTTAAAACTCTCTCACTGGTTAATTTTTCCCAGCCATATTCATTATCAGGGTCAAATGGCGGACCTACCATCTCTTCTGTCAAATAAAGCTTCTTAGTAGTATCTGTCTGGATAAAATTAGGATAAACACAACCTGAGGAAGCAAAAACTATCTTTTCTACACCGGCCTGCTTACCCTCAAAAAAAACCATTCCTGACATGAAATTATTAGAAGCTGGTCCAGCCTGGTGGAGATCAACATACCCTCTGCCTCCGTGATCAGCTGCCAGATGGAAAATAGTATGGATACCTTTAACTGCTTTGCGAACTATGGACTGGTCTTTTAAATCCCCTTTTATAAACTCCACCTCGCCTGTTTTAATAAACTCTTCTATATTCTCTAATTTGCCGCTTGTCAGGTCATCCACTACCCGAACTTTTGCACCTCTCTTAAGAAGTTGCTCAGTCAGATTTGATCCAATAAAAGAAGTACCTCCAGTTACCAAGACTGTTTTGCCTTTCCAGTTAAAAGAATTTGAAGATTTATTTGCCATTTATATATAGAGAGATTTAATTAATTCTAAACTAAAATACACTCAAAACACTAGAATGTCAACTGAAATCATATCAGCTTTCGACTATTTTTTCCAGAAGTTTCAGACTTTCTTCTATTGAATGTTCCCAGCTAAATTTTTTACTCCATAAAGCAGCCTCCTTTGATAAAAAGTTATATTTATCTGTATTTTGAATTAGACTGACAACACTTTCTGCCAGCTTATTTGGGGAGGCCTTACAAAGAATTCCTGTTTTACCGTCAATAATTGAGTCCCTCAATCCTGGAACATCATATCCCACTGTGGGAACACCCACTACCCCCCCTTCAATTACCACCAGCCCCCACCCTTCTCTTTTAGAAGGATTTACCAGAATATGTGCCTTTTGCAATAATTCAAACTTTTTGTCCTCACTTACATACCCCCAAAACTTAACTTCATCTGTCATACCAGCTTCCTGGACTTTTTTTCTAAGGTCCTTCTCATAATCAGGCTTTCCTTTACCTATAATCCAAAATTGACATATATCCGGAAGATTTTTAGAAATGAGGCTAAAGCTTTCGATAGCATCTTCGATGCCCTTATCTTTGGCTAACGCCCCTAAAAAAACGATTATTTTTTTTCTTTCCTTTGGCAATTTTGAACTCATATGTGTAGTATTTACCCCGTTGTTAATAACCGTGACACCACTGCCTGAAATTCCCCATTCCAAAAGATCTGATCTGGTAGATTCTGAAACTGTTAAAAAGGGTGTTTTATGATAAAGAACCTTAAAAATATATGGTTCAGTTAATGGCCCCAGAAAAGCAGGAATTAAATTAAAGGGCTTAGGCCAGGGGTTAAGCCCCCAAACATCTTTAGTAACCTCATGAATAAAAGCCAGTTTTTTTCTTCTTATATATAAGGGTGTGAAAAAAGGTAAACCATGAAAGTTGTCGATTATTAAATCAAAGCTTGACTTGTTTTTAAATAAGTACCACAAAAATCCTTCTACCTGGACACCTAAAATCTGATCTCCAGCCCGACAAATTTCAACTCCGTCAACAATCTCATGTTTTTTCGCACCTTTAAAAAAAGATGTAAAAAGAGTAACTTCATGACCACTTTTTACCCAACCTTTCGCATATTCCTGAATTACTATCTCGGCTCCTCCGGCATTTGGATGATTTGGACCTCTCCAGGAAAAAATTAGTATCTTCATAAAACACGTCCTAAAATTATCAGTCTTTTACCTCCCATATTTCAACATCTGAATTTATAAATATCCTGGTAACATTCATATCTCCAGGAGAGTAGGGCACTTTTTCTAAATAATCCTCATGTTTAGTTAAATAGATATATTTAACTTTCAGTTTTTTAAGATAATCTTTAGCTGCTTCTTTAGGAATAGTTGACCTTTTATCAAAATTGTTTCCCTTAATTTCTATTAAATTATCATCAAAAATCACCTTTTTACCACTGATTTTTTTTACATAATTTCTTTTACTAGCTAAAGCAGCAGGAGGGAAAGGAGTTCTGGAGGAACACTGCAAACAAACAGAATCAGGCACTAAAATATTACCCGAGTCTTTTTGTTTAAGTTTTAATAACCCATCCACCTCTGACTGGGATACAAAGTAAAGCTGACTGTGTTTTAAATACATAAGAACTAATCCTGATAGCAAGAGAATATATGCAAAAATTAAAATGATCCGGCCTTTTTTTACTTTGACTGAAATTATCCAGCTGCACAGTCCAAGCATTAAAATAATGACTAAAATAGTAACCAGAATTTTTTTTTGTTTCAATAAATATTCTGCTTCTAAAGTTAAATCTCTGAATAAGTATCCTTCTTCACCTATTGATAATTTTTTTCTAACTTTTAATATCTGATTATTTCCTGTTTTAGAAAAATTAATATAAGGATTACTTTTTAAGGCAGCAGGTAAAGCTGAAAAATTTTCAAAAATAATTTCTTGAGCTGTTAATTTAATTTTTCTATTTTCCGAAAGAGTTAACTCTAGTGAATCCTTGCTTCTTTTTTTAGAAACCAAGGTCACGTTATTTATTATAAATTTTTGCTCAGGATATATTCCTCCGCTTAAGACGTAGGGTAGATTTATATAAAGATCCAATTGCCCATTTTTTGAGAGGTAAAAAGGCTCCATAAAGTTTTCGGGGTATATTTGCAGATCCTGAAGAAGAATCTCTTTAGAGTCAGTGTTGATTAAAAAATTTATTCTGTAATTTGGATTTTGATACCAGATAGTTTTTTTGGATCCTCCCAATAGATCTTCTGAAGTAATCTCAAAATCCGGATTTTCAGGAAAATTATTTCTAAACCTTTCGCTAAATTGCCTCATATTTACTACCTCAAATTCTCCATTATCCTGCATCTTCTTGGCAGTTTTAATGTATTTGGCGTATTGACCAGAATTTCCGTAAGTCTCAGGTACAAAATCGCCTTCCAGCCCAAATGTAATTTGTCCAAATAAGTTACTATGTTTTTTCGCATACAAATTAATTAACTCCTCAAAGTAGGAATCTGGTAATCCAATTGCATAATAGTCCTGAGTACTATAAAGACTTGATCTTTTATCAGACGGGCCAATATAGCCATTGATGGGGTCCCGGGGAGCCCACTGGATATTTACAACATTAATTTTGTTACTACCCAGGCCTGGAATTGCAGTATGTAGATTGGAAGGATAATAAGGATATGCCCAGTACTGACCCCAAACTGTGTAACCGTCAGTGTCAAACTGATCAGCCACTAATAAATTAGCAGTTATCCCATATTTTTTCTGCATATATGAAAGCGAAAAGCTGTCTATCCACCAAGCTCCGACTGAGGTCGGATAAAAACCCATTTTTTCTTTAAATTTATTAAAAACACTATCAATCAGTTTAATTCTGTCTTCCTGTGTATATCCTGAAAGAAAAATAGAATTTGAGCGATGCCACGAATCGGTTTTGTTGTAACTAACTCCGGATAACCCAGCGGAGTTTTCGGTAACTTCCATAAAAATACCTATGTCCTGATTTTCATCCATTGATTTTATAACCGATAAAATAGGTTCATTACTTAATGCATCAAAAGTTAAAAGCCAGCTTGCAGGTAAATTTTTATCTTTGATAAATTTATACTGATTGTTTAAACTTGCTGCCGGGTTAGTACTGTAAGTTGAAATCCTAACCGGATTAACCAAAGTTATAAACTGATTTAATTCCTGAGCAGAAATTTCTTTTGGAGTTATGAAAAAAACAAATAAAAAAACAGTAATTAAAAGTTGACTCATCAAAATATCATAACTTATCTGAGTCAATATTACCCTACATTAACCCTATAATCCAATTCCGGATCGTATTTCCATTTCCGTTTATTAGTGTCATTATAATAACCTAATATTTTTAATCTATAAAAAACTGCTAAAGTATCCCAAATCATTAAATAAACTGTTTTTAAAAACTTTTTGTCAGTCACTACTGAATCTTTGCCAAAATCCAAATCAATCTCCACCGGAGCCTCATACATTCTTTTATACCCCAGATGATGGGCAACTGATAACATTTCAATATCAAAAGCAAATCTTTTAACTAAAAGCCTCGGTAAGACTTTTTCCAGTAACTCTCTTCTAAAAACTTTTAAACCCACTTGTGTATCTTTTATTTTAAGACCAAATAAAATTCTTACCAGTATCTGGTATCCAAAGGACAGGACTCTTCTTTGCCAGGGATAGGTTACTTTTGAAAGTGGATGTCTTTTAGACCCGACAATAACATCTGCCTTGTGCTCTCTAAATTGTTCCAGTAGTAGAGATAAGCCATTAGGATCAAGATCCATACCTGAATCAATAAAAGCAATAATTTCTCCTTTGCTTCTGGCCATTCCAAACCTGACAGCGTATCCTTTTCCCTTATTTGTTTCATATCCGACAACTTTTAAATTTTTATATTTTTTTGTAAGTGTTGAGGCTTTTTTAAAAGTGTTATCAACATTTCCATCAACCACGCAGATAAGCTCTGTTTTATATCTTAACTTAGAAAGAACTGTTAAGATTTTTTTCAAATCCTCAACAATTGTTTTTTCCTTCTTATATGCAGGGACTATAGTTGAAATAAGACCGGGCTTCATAACTACTAATTATTCTTATTCTGAGTATAAAAGACAAGCAGTAACTTAAACTTTTTTGAAACTTTTGTAAGACAACAGATAATAAAAAGCGAGAGTCAATACAAGTAGTAATCCGACAATAATAGAAACCATTATCACCTCAACTAAATTCTTGTGATAAACCCATATCCCTAATGCCTGAAGTAATGCTGCAGTTAGAGGGACTATAACAATTTTTGTTTTGTTTAGTGATAAAAAATAATTTACAAGTAATGAAGCTGTTGTATAAAGAGCAATAAAGATACTGTATGTACCTAAATAGTTTATTGCCTCTGCATACCTTGATCCATAGAGCGCAAAAACACTTAGGGTTGGCAAAAGAATATAGATTAATACCACAACAACTGATATCAGTACTGTTAAAATGAGACTGTAAAAGAAAACTTTTTGAGAATCGTCCCCAGTAGAATTCTTTTTTGAAACTAACGGGAACATCACAGAGCTAATGGGAGCCGTTCCGAAAAAAATGATTTTTCCCAAAGTCGAAACTGCTGCATAAACTCCGGCCTCATAAGATGAAAAGAAATGCTTGACTAAAAGAAGATCTGTTGATATTAAAGAAGCACTAGCAAAGGAATAAAAGAGGACCGGTAGGGCAAACTTAAAGATTTTCTTTTGATCGGGAGAAATTTCCTTTTCAATACCTTTGTAATCTTTTAAAGCGCTCTTAGTAATCCACCATCCGACTATAGTTGCACAAAAAACTCCTACTATAGCCCCTGCAACAGAAAAACCTAAAAAAATCAATATTATTCCCAGAAATAATTTAATAGTGTTTTCAGCTAATATGCTCGCGACTGTTTCTTTAAATTTTAACAACCCCTGAAGCACAGACCTGTTTAAAAAAGCAGACAATGAAAATAGAAACATAACCCCTAAAATAATTATTAGAAAGTAGTTTTGAATATTTAAAAAAGAAGCAATACTTTTTGAGAATATAGTAACTATCAAAAACATTGAAAGTGATAAGTAAAGTATTCTTTTGGAAAACCAGCTGATTAAACCCTTCGTTTCTTCCTTACTTTTAGCCGAAGAGATTGTTTTAACAATCACTAAACCAAATGAAGTAGGAATAATACCTAACATACCGATTAGAGAAAAAAGAGCAGATAATTCACCATAATTTGCAGGTCCCAGTAATCTACCTATTATAAAGTGGTATACATAATTTAAGACATTAACTAGATTACTTCCCACTATCATCACAAAACTTCCGGTAAAAAAAGGATTAAGTAAAAAGGAGTTAATAATTTTCTTCATGCGACCCAGTATCCTCTTATAAACATCATTGTTTCAAAGATAAGAACACTTAAACTTATCAGAAAATAGACTATTTTTAAATAGCGGGGGGCTTTATCTAATATAAGACCTAATATAATAAAGCTAGGGAATAAAACCAGTGTATAGCGGGGCAAAGACGAAAAACTTCCCTGAATAGTTGTTAAAAGCATTCCAGAAAAAGCAAAAAATAAATAAGACAACCGGATTTTTTTAAAATAGCCTATTATTGGTAAAACAAAGAAAAGCACACCGGTAGTAAATTCCAGAAGTAGGGTTGGATAAATTGAGGCTTGAGGACTTACCGTTAAAAGAATTTTTGTATATCTAAATAAAACTTGCGGGAAAAGTACAATTCCTTTTTGATGGTGCTGCCCTACAACAGTTTGTAAATTATAAAACGCGATAGGATCTCCAATTTTAAAGTAAAGGTAAGCCATATAAAGTAAAGTTCCTAAAGGAGAAAATAGAATATAAAAATAATTTTTAAGAGAGGCTCGTTGTTTATATACCTCAAGAATCAGTGAGAAAAAAAGTAATATCCCGAAAACCCTTGTACTAGAAGCGAATATCGCAAATATTGAGCCTAATAAAAAGCTCCCCTTTCTGGCAAAATAAAAAGATAGCAAAACAAAAAGTAGAAAAAGTGATTCATTATAAATTGCCCCAAAGAAAAAAGAAGTTGGAAAAACTAAAAAAACTGCAAGTATAAAAAAAGATAAAGATTTTTCATAATCGAGTTTTAGTAATTTATAAAAAACAAAAAGACTAAGAAGAAAAGATATATTAGAAATTAAAAGGCCAGCTGCATGAGCGTTATAAAAACTATTTTCAAAGACTGTAAAAAATAAGGATATTAAAATAGGATACAAAGGGAAAAAAGCCTGCTCTAAATCTTTATATCCTCTTATAGCAATAGCAGTATAATGCTCTCCATCAAAATTTCCCCATCCAAAAATTAAAGGTGCTTTTTCATAATTTTGCAGACCTCCCCCCAATAAATGATTGCTGTAAAGAGGAATGAAATTCAAAGCTATAACTGCTGACAGTAGAATAATGATTTTCCAACTTATAAACAAACCTAGAATTTTTAGAATTTCCTCTTTAGCTAAGAACTTTTTCATAAACTTTGTAGGTGTTTAATGCAGTTTCCTTCCAGGAGAATTTTTTAGTATTTTCAAACCCTTTTTCAATAAGTTTTATTCGCTCTTTTTCATTATTAAGTAACAATTTAATCTGCTTTTTAACATCTTCTTTATTGTTTGGATCAACGAATAAAGCTCCTTCTCCACCTACCTCCGGCATGGAAGAGATGTTCGAGGTAATAACAGGCAGACCGCATGATTGGGCTTCTAAAATAGGCAGGCCAAACCCTTCATATAGTGAAGGAAGTAAAAGCATCGTTGCCAAATTCATAATAATAACCAAGTCTTCCTGAGGGACAAAACCTAAGATATGAACTTTGGGATTACTCTCAAAATTATCCAGAAATTTTTTGTAAGATTTTTTCTCAGGATGATTTAGATTAGTTTTATCCTCAAAAGCTTTGCCTATTAAATAAATATCAATATCAGCATCTAGCGCTGCTTCAGTCAACTTAAATAAATTTTTATTCCAGTTTACATCTCCTACGTATATGACAAATTTATCAGCTAGTTCATATTTTGAATATATTTCATTTTTCCTTTTTGAATCACTAATTACTTTAAAACTTTCATCGGATGCCAGGTGAATTGGGAATATTTTTTCACTATTTATGTTAAAAACTTTAACAATATCTTTTTTTGAGGACTCTGAATCAGTTAAAATTGCTGAGACATTTTTTAAAGATATCTTCTGTAAAGAAAGATGAATATTTCCCTTAACTCCAGGCGGATAAGCTTTAGGAAAAAGAAGGGGTATAACATCATGAATAGTTACAATGGTCGGATTTTTTTTAATCAAAGGTAAAGAGAATTTAAAAAAATCAAAAAATGGGTAATGAATAATATCTATTTTAATATCTTCATTTTTTTCTACTATTACACTCACTTGTGCATTAGTATATTCTTTTAAAGAAGATACTAAATTTTGAGTATAAAATCCAATACCTCTTTTTTTACTAAGTTCATCTAAATTACTAATATCAATTCCAATTTTCATTTGTTCAGTAGATATCTAATGTATGCCCTTGGAAACCTGAGTGAAGAGAAAAAAGAAAACATTAACCCCTGATATCCATCTAATATCCCTTTATGTCTTATCTGAGTTAGTAAAAACCAGCTGACAGGTTTTATAAAAATATAGTTCATAAACTGTTTTAAATTTTTAGAGACTTTATCTCTCTTTAGTTCATCCCTGATTAAATTTATATACCGGTTATTTCTGGATATATATCTGCTAAAGTTGGGTGAATCAATATGATGCAAACTGTTTTCAAGCCACCCAACCCGCCCCAGTACAACCATCTGTTCATGAACGCTTTTACAGGGTAAATATGCTTTATTTTTTTTAAACAGTCTTATTACCCCGTCAGGATAGACTCCTCCATATCTTAAATATTTTCCTAAAAAGTAATTTAATCTGGGAAAGAAAAAAGCTGTATATTCTCCTTCTTTTTTACCAATTTCACCATCCCTTTTTTCTAATAATTCCTGATGCCTTAAAAATAACCTTTTATTTTTTAGACTTTTCTGGTACTGATCAATCTCTTCATCTGTCATCTCTATTAGTTTTTTAATTTCATTAGATAAACTTTTTGTCACTCTTTCATCAGCATCTAAATATAAGATCCACTCCCCTTTTGATAAATCAAATGCTTTTTGTTTATTAATATGAAAAATTGGTGGATTCTCCGTAACCAAAACCCTGACCCCAAAGGTTTTCGCAATATTAACTGTTTCGTCCGTTGAACTTCCATCCACGATAACAATTTCATCAACTAAATCTTTAATAGAATTTAAACAGTCTTTTATGTTTGATTCTTCATTAAATGTCGCAATAGCAGCTGATAATTTAATCGTCATAATTAAGTCTTAATAAATAAAAAGGCAGGCTCTCCATTGGGGAAATTAACCTGATCTAATATACTCCTATCTTTTGGAAGCTCCTCGGGGCTTACAATGTATAATACATCTTTACCTTTATTTATTTCTTCGTTAGTAATTTTATGAAACTCATACTTGTCAAAATTTCTAACGGTCCCGAAATTAAATTTATCCCTCTCCGATAAAATTGCCTGAGGCTGATATTTTTCCGGATCATATTTTTTACCTGATTTATCAGGCAAGTTTGCCTTATAAAATAAAACTAAAATATAAGGCTGGTCATACCTGTCAGTTATTACCACTTTATCAAATTGGTCCTCCAGTTGATTTAATTTTGAAACCATTTGAGAAAAACCGTACTCTGAGGCTAAAGGATATCTTTTTGGAGTGTGAATATAGTACGACTCAAAATAATGGATCATTTCAAATGATATTACGGCAGTTAAGATAAGCGCGAATAATACTTTAATTTTATATTTTTTAACTGTATTCCAGGCGATCATAAATCCATAACTGCAGATTAAAGTTAGCGGAATTACCATATTTAAACTCCTGACCGCATTGGGCGTTTGATAGGTCATTGAAGAGGCCAGAGGAGCAATTAATAGCCATAGAACAAGAATAAATGATTCCTTATTTCTTAATTTAAGCAGGGCTAAAATACCAATCAACAAAAAAACTGACTGAAAAAGATAAAACTGGCCTGTTTCAGGAATTTTGTTTCTAACAATAGGATCTCCATTTATAAAAAGGAAATCAGCAGAAAAGTGGTCAAGATAATGTCCTAAAAAGCTGGAAAAATAAGCAGTTAATTTATTGTGTTCTACTTTTGCAAATAAGCTTCCCGGGTTTTTATGCTGGCCGCGTAATTGATTAACTCTGTTTGCCGGTCCCTTGTCTGAAAAAAATGATAACCCAGAAAACCTGGCACTTCCTGTATTATCTGTAAACTGAAGGATTAAGGGAACTGAAAGAATAAACAGAACAAACCCATAAATAAGTAAGCTTTTTAGTCTGGTCTTTATCAGATTAAAACTTTTCTTTTGATAAATTAAAATCAGTGCTAAAACGAAAAATGGTACGAGTAATCGTGGAGACTGATATAAATACATAGAAATTAAAAATGAAAGTATACTGAAAAAAATTAACCTTAACGAATTATCTGACTTTATATAAAGATAAAATCCTAAAGAAATAAAGAAGGTTGCAGCGTTTGTTTCCCATCCACCCCTGCTAAAATGCAGGCTCCAGGGAGTGATGGCCAGTAAAAAAGCCGAGATTAACCCTATCTGCTTGCTTTTAAAAATCTCTTTTGCCAGAAAATAAATAAGTATTACCTGGCCTAATCCTAAAAGAGCTGAAGGGAATCTTACAGCAAATTCTGATAGTCCTAAAACTGCTACAAAAGGTAAAACAAAATAAAAATAGAGGCCTGGTTTATAATCACCAAAGGACTTAAATGACAAAGGCAGAAAAGTCCCGTACTCATCTTTACCTGTTTGCAGTATGGAATAAGCATTATAGCCAATTGCTGCCTCATCAGCATTAAACCCGGCAGGAAAATTTTGAACACTCCAAAATCTTAAGGTAAACGCTAAGACAATAATTGTCAAAAATAATACATTTGTGATTGAAAATTTCATTTTATTTGCTTATTTCTACTATCTTTAAAGCTGGTGAATTATCCAGGAAATTTGTCTCGTTTAATATTTTATACTCCGGGAACGGCTTAATATCAGGGTTAGGCAGCTCACCGTCAGTTCCAATAAATAAACTGTTTTTGTCCCCCCTTTCCAAGGGCCAGTCAATTCTTCTAAACTCTATGTTATCAATTTTTCTTACTGTTCCTACATCGGAAGATTTCTTTTCTAAGACTGATTGCTGTTGAAATTTTTGCGGGGGGTATTTTGTATAAAACAAGTAGTAAATATATGGCTGTCCATATTCATCTGTTATAACAACCTTATTATACTCATCCAGTTTAGTCTGGTTTAAAGAAGTAAAAACCTGTTTGTACCCGTATAACCAGTCCTGAGAAAACTCATATGGCATATGTACAAAATATCTGTCAACAAAAATTGAATAATTAAATACAAATATTCCCGCAAAAACCATTAGAACAAAGTATCTATAAATTTTTTTTAACTTGAGAATATAAAATATAAAAAGATACAATCCTAAACCTTCAAGTATGGTGCAGGGTATCAAAATATTAAGGGATCGATTCGTACTTATTAAATCCCGGGATAA
>Ga0209542_10018276_pt1 | contig 11363 bp, 13 predicted proteins | sample RifCSPhighO2_01_FD_184028 | JGI IMG/M metagenome (GOLD analysis project Ga0209542, IMG submission 184028) | Soil microbial communities from Rifle, Colorado - Rifle CSP2_plank highO2_0.1 (SPAdes) (version 2) | ecosystem: Environmental > Terrestrial > Deep subsurface > Rock core/Sediment ...
GGCGCGCTTCTGACTCGTCGACGGCTCGAAGCCGCCGTTTTGAATCAGACGCACGACCTTCTTGGCGAGGTCATTGTCCTTCGAGTCGACGACCTTCTGGGCGAGTTCGTCGCACAGACCAGCCGCTTCGAGCTTGAGAAGGACTTCGTGTTCCTTGTGCACCGACAGGGTACGGCTCACGATGGTATCCATCGCATACCTCCACTTGTGGTTGATGTCCGATGCGTCGGACGGCGACTAGTCTCTGATGAGACGAGCTTTCTAGGGCCAAAAAAGCCCCACAAAGCTCGTCTCATATAACCTTGAATTGCCAAGGAACGTACCCTTTTATCCTATCATACTTAGGGCGTTTAGTCAAGGGCTACGAATGCCTCAAAAACCCTTTGTTGGTAAGCCCCTTCGCAAGGCCCCAAAGCTAAGCTAGGGTACAAGACGATAGCCCAAAGTGCTATCATGTCCTTGTACAACTGAATAGAAGAAGTAGCCTAACCCCATCGAGAATAGCTTGCTGGGTATGGCGAAGGCAGCCGCTACAGTGCAAAAAACTCCTCGTCCGGAGTCACTGTAGCGGTCGTATCCTCGAAAGGGGTTATGGGCTTAGCCGAAAGGCTGAGTCGCGACGGGCGGGGAGTTTTTTGCACCCTGCTCATTATTAGAAAACCGCTACAGAAAATATGGAAACTCAAGAAGGGGCCAAGAAGAAGTTCTACAAGCGTTGGTGGTTCTGGGTTGGGGCAGTCGTCGTTTTGTTCGTCATTATTGGTATAAGCGGCAGTTCCTCTCCGAGTGCAACCGAAACCACTTCCACTTCGCCGGATGGACAAGCGGCAGCGCCCGCAGGAAAGCAATACGTAGAGGTCGCCACTTTCAGTGGTACTGGTCAAAAGAAGTCCGAGCCGTTTACCATCCAAGGCGATCGCTTCAAAATCGCCTACGACTGCAAGGGTGATCCTTCCGCAACGTTTTGCGGCGCGTTCGTATTCAAGGTCGGTAGCAACTTGCCGCAGGGCGTGATGAACGCCGCGCAGTCGATCAAAGACGAGACCGTTATCTACACCTCGATGGCGGGCAAGGGCGAGTACTACATCGATGCCAATGTGCTCGGGACATTTACCATGACGGTCTACGACTACAAGTAATATGAGCCGTCGCACTAAAGCCATACTACTCGCTCTGTTCTTGGGCGGCATAGGCATCCACAAGTTCTACCTCAACAAGGTCGGCCAAGGAGTTCTGTTCCTCCTGTTCTTTTGGACTCTCATCCCGGCGCTTATCGCCCTTATCGACGTCATCCGCTTCGCAATTATGTCGAACGAGGACTTTGACAAGGCGTACCCCGCCTACGCGCCTGTGAAGTAGCTATCTCCTCCCCCAAATCGTGCTGCTGTCTATTTCGAAGTCATAATCATCGTCATCCCATATGCTCCGCCCACGCGGGCGCGAGGGTCCCCCGATATTAATCCACGTAATCCCGGGTACCGGTACGTTTATCATCCGAATAAACTCAGCGGCCCCCATTGAGTACGCATCCGCAAGGTCATCGTGATTCTCTATGCCAAAGCCGGTGAGTTGGGCGATGAGGTCCTCCGCTCCTTTTTCGGGAAAGAGGATCTTGCCGATGCGGACGTGATGGCTGGTGAGCGCGATGCGCGAGCGCTTATCGGTCACGCTCTTTATGCCCTCCACCTCGCACCCGGCCTCGGCGAACGCGTTGACGTAGATTTCCTGGAACCCGTTGGATTCGACCATGAACTTCGGGTGCTGCTGGCTGAGTGGTTTCAGCGCGGCGTGCAGGCTCCGCGCAGTCTCCACAACGTCGGGGAACGGTAGGCGCTTGTTGATGGGGTTCGGCAGCACATACGCCACCGCCTTGTCGCCATAGCCATACACTTGCATCGCTACCATAGCGGTGTAGTCAGCTGTCTTTGTCTCTTTTATGGCCAGATCGACGCCCACAATAATGCGAGTCGCCCTGCCCGCCGGAAGCTCTTTATAAGTCTTGATCCACTCGGGGAAGATGACGCGCGTGGTGTCGGAGATTATTTCGAGCATATACTCCTGTCGCCAGGCTAGCTCATTGGCGACACTGCGGCGCAGGTCCTCGACCTTCTCCGGCGTATCGAACTTACCCGGCCACAGACACTTTTCGTCCTCATCAACCAGCGGAAACCAGTGGTAGACGCCTTTTAGCTCTCCCTTGTCGATCATCCGGCGCAGCCGCATAACAAGCGCATCCTCGTGGAGTAGGTTGCCGACCATTATGATCCGCGTGCCGATGTCTCCAAGCGGCACGATTTCTCGAGTAAACCACTCGAATATTTTACTGCGCCCTTCCATCGTCTTGGTGGAATTAATGTCTTCAATGTCGTCGAGAATAATGAGGTCGGGGCGGTATTGGTGGTGGCGGATGCCGCGAATGGATTGGTCGACTGACGCGATCATGATGCGGGCACCGGTGTTTTGGAAGACGAGCGATGAGATGGCCCACTGTTCGTTGCTATTCTCCTCGCGGAAGGGGCCCATATCCGATTGCAGCAGCTTGTTGGACTCTAGTTCGTGCTTGATGTTGGTCATATGCTGCCGCGCCTGCGCCTGGGTCTGACAGATGATGAGCACAAATTTCTTGCTCTGCACGCCGAGTATAGACCACAGCGCGTAGGAGAAGGTAACGAGCGTCGACTTGCCGCTGCCTCTGAAGGCCACAACCATCGCCAGTTTGTTGCTCTGGTCCTCGGTGATGCGGAAGATGTCCCGGTGGAACTCCGCCATCGGGTATTTTATGTAATGTTGGAAGTAAACCTCAAAGAAGACCGTATGGCTTCCTTTGGTCACGTACTGCCGCGCCGCGCGATTGTTCGCCAGCTCCTCGAACCCATCCTCTTCTGGAGTATTATTTTTGTTCATGGTCTTTAATCTCAATATCTCGTAATGCGTAGTACTTCTTGAGCGCCTCCTTCTGTTCCGGCGGCAACTCTTCAATCTTCTCTATCCGCGCTGTGACCTCGAGCTTGTCGCGGAACTTCGGATTGCGGTGCCGCAACCAGAAGGAGATTGCGGGCCAGTTGCGGTCGCGCATGAGCGACACCAACTGACTCTCCCCAAGGTCATTGAGCAGGGCTTCGCCCTCTTCGATGGCCGCCTCCATCTGTTTGGCAAACTCAGGGTCCTCGCGCCAGTTGTAGACGGTGCGGCGGGCGACGCCCGCTTTCTCCGCCGCGATACTGATAATCGGCAACTTGGTGAGCTGCTCGAGGAACAGGGTTTGTAGTCGGTCCTTTTTCATATCTTTTGTGCCTTAAGGCCGAACACCCGCTCCATGCGGTCGAGCGCCGTCTGCACGTACTCGGGGTCGCGGTCCATGCAGACGCTTTTGCGCTTGCTCTGCTCCGCAGCCACCGCCAGAGTTCCCGATCCCATAAACGGGTCATACACCGTGTCGCCGATGTCGGTCGTATTGAGGATGAGGTGCCGGATGAGCGGCACGGGCTTTTGGCTCGGGTGGAGCGGGTTGCGCGCGGGCTTGGGGAAGAACAGGAGCGAGCGGTCCTTGGACTTGCGGAAGTAGTGCGTCTTGAACCACCCCACCGCGATGAGTTCATGTTGGATGAGGAAGTCCTTGCGGCCCATGACCGGAGCGCTCTTTGCCCAAATGAGCATCTGCGAGAACTTCAGCCCCGCCTGCTCCATACCCTGTCGGAGTGTCGGAAAGGTCGGGTCGCAACCGAAGACGTAGAAGGAATTCTTGGCCATGAGGTGTGGCAGCACGGGTGCGATCCACTCGCGCGTGAACTGCGCGTACTCGCTCTCCTTGAGATCGTCGTTGAGGATGTTCTTTTGCACCGAGAGCTTCACGAGCCCGGCTTTGGACTCCACGAGATTGACGCCGTAGGGGACATCGGAGATGACCGCCCGCACTTTGACGCCCTTGAGCAGTCGGTCAACGAGCGCGGCGTCTTGTGCGTCGCCGCAGGCGATGACATGGTCGCCGACCTTGAATGCGTCGCCGTAATTAATTGAGCTTTTGGGCTTTGTTGCCGGTGAGTTTGACATATCTATTTTTTATTAACGTCGCGAATATTGGATCGGCTTCGGACACAAACGCTCTGCGCTTCATTTGCTCGCACGCGATTAAGAGGGATCCTGAGCCCGCCGTGAGGTCCAACACCGCGTCGCCCGGGCGCGTCAGGCGGCGCAGGGCCTTCTCATGCAACGTCGGGCTTTTTTGCGTAGGATGCTCGTAGGAGGCTGCCGGTAGGCGCTTCACGAGCCAAATCGAGTAGAGGTCTATGAGGTCCTCGATGAGGCGGTTACCGCTCCCGACTTCCTTGTTGAGTACCGTGCTTAAGTTCTTGAGATTGTTGTTGAGGTACGGCGTGCCGCGCGTGCCGTACACCGCAAATTCTGTCGCCTTGTTAAAAGCAACCTTCGGGGTCGGCATGCTATTGTCTTTGGCCCAGATACAGAGGCGCTTGGAGTCGATGCCGAGCTCCGCATAGAGCGTCTGAAGGAGCCAGACGAACCGCTCATCGCACCAAAACAGGAAATGTGCGTCGGGCTTGGAGACCGCGATGCTGTTGGCCATAAGGGCGCGGATGAACTTACGATATTCCTCCGGCGAGCGGTCGTCTTTTTCGCGCCCGCCGTACTTGTTGTTTTTGCCTTGATAGTTATATTTGATTCCGAAAGGCGGATCGACGTCCACACAATCGATAGCCGTACCGGCGGTCAATTTGCGTACCATCGCCTCGTCCGTCGCGTCGATGCACGCGAGTACATGGTCGCCGAGCTTGATAAAGTCGCCGGGGGATACCGTCGGCTCCTGTATCTTCGCCAACTCGGCGGTTTCATCGAAGTCATCCTCCGAGGTTTCGAGCAAGTCGTCGAACGCGTGCGTGATATCCTCCGGCTTCAAGAGGTCGAGGAGTAGGTTGGGGTCGAACTCGCGCAAGACGTCGAAGTCCCAGCCGCCGCGCAGCGCGTTGCTCGCGATGAGGTAGCGGTCGAACTCCTCTTTGGTTAGCTTCCTATTGGGGACACGCACATCGACCTCGGTGTCGCCCATGCCGAGATCCAGGAGTGCGCGGTGGCGATGGTTGCCTGCCGCAATCGTGCCATCGAGGTCGACAACGATGATCTCGACGTAGCCGTCGCGCTTGATGCTCTTTTTGAGCTTCTCGAACTCGGCGTCGGTGTTGACATTAGGGTTGGTGGCGCACGGGGTGAGCGTCTTGGCGACGCGCTGCTCGGTGTGCCACTCCAGTTTTTGTTTTTTCATAATGGGTGTGAGAGGGTGTTATCCGCGTCCTCTCTTACCCTTAATGGTGATTAATCACGCATTGACGCGATTATTTTGACGGACAACAAAAAATCCTTGCGACGCAAGGAAGTTTTGAAAACCCTAGAGAATCGACAACCTCTGTTGCTGTTAATAAATCACGCTAGTCGTCAAAATCGTGCGGATCGGTATCGGATTTCAAGACGAACCGTATGCGGTATCCCTCGCCGCGAGCGTACGGCTCGAACGGGTCGGTTCCTACACTGAAGAATCGTTTAAGGCGCTGAGAGACCTGGTACTTGGCGGTGCGGTGGTAGTTTTTGCGGAATTTCTCGACCGGCCATACGCCGCCCTCGTCTGCCATGCTGCGCAGAAACTCCCACTTCTTGTCGGGATTGTTCGTCTTGCGGTCGAGAAAACCCATGTCTTTGTAGTCGAACGTCTCTGTCGACATGCCGTGGTATTTCACCCTGACCGTGTGCCCGTCGACGAAATGGACGCGAAGTTTTTCCCAAGCGGCATTCTCGGGAAGAATATACTCGGCGCGGCCGCGCGTCACGCGCGTGACCGAAATACGGGTCACGACCGCTTCAACGATTTCTTCCTGACTGGCGGGGTGAATGCGGACGTACGGATCGCGCGGCATGAAGTACATCTCTCGCGTTTCGGCAAACAAGCCTGGCGGCAATTCAACTGGCTTGCCGATCTCCCCCAACAGCTCACGCATACGAGATACCCCCTCTATATGGGGGAGTGTGATTTTACCGAGACTGGCGAACGCTTCGCTTACGCGCGACCCTTCTTTCATTATGCCTTCCAAGGCACTCGTCGCGGGAGCCATCGCCTCGTCCAGCCGGCGCTGGCTGGCAAGCATGGATTCAAATAGCGGCTTCATGCGCTCCTGCGTTTCGGTGGCCATACGCGTCGCCTCAGCAAACGTACCGGTGGTAATCCCCGTGAGGACAAGGGACGGAAGTGGGTTTGCCGGTACTTTTTCTGCCATACGGGGTATTATAGGGCAGGTTGACAGTTGTGTACAGAGGAGTATATTAGCCCTATGAACCGGACCGAAAAGAAGGACTTGCAAGGGTATTCGTTCATCCGCAGTCGGGTGGCCCATACTGGTATCACGCCTTCATTGCGGGAGATAGGCCGCGCCGTCGGCTACACATCCCCGCGCTCGGTACAGCTCATGCTGGAACGCTTGGAGAAGCGGGGTCTCCTCAGATATTCTGCCGGACTTATACGTCTGTCAGGGAAGCCCAACATCTTGGGCGAGCAGACCATCGAAGTGCCGCTACTTGGTAGCATCGCCGCCGGTGCGCCGATGCTGGCAGAGGAGAACGTTGAAGCCGTTATCCCGGTCTCAACCACGCTCGCGCGACCGGGGTCAAAATACTTTTTGCTCCGTGTCGTTGGCACCTCGATGAACGAAGCCAAAGTGAGCGGCGTAAATATGGAGGACGGAAGCATCGTGTTGGTGCGCCAGCAACCGTCCGCCGACGACGGCGATGTCGTCGTCGCGCTCATCAACGATGAGGCGACAGTAAAAATCTTGGAGCGCAAGAACGGCATGGTCATCCTGCGCCCGAAGTCATCCGATACCAAACATATGCCGATCGTATTAACCGATAACTGTATTATCCAGGGCGTGGTGGTGGGAGTACTGCCGCGCGACCTGTACTAAAAGCTATGCCTAACTACCACGTTACAAATCCGAAAGGTTCCGGTGTCTGGAAGGTCATCAAAGATAAGGCCGACCGTGTATCGGCGACTGCAAGTACTCAGGCGAAAGCGGAGTACATCGCGAAGCAGCTAGCGGCGCAGTCTGGTGGGGGCGAAGTGCGTATTCACAAGCCGAACGGCGGTCCCATTCGGGACAGTGACACGGTTGCGCCTGGCCGCGACCCGAATCCGCCGCGCGACAAGAAACATTAATAATCCTTAAGCATTAATCACCATGGACACAGTCTTCGTGAGTTTCGATTACGAGAACGACAAGCACTATAAATATCTTCTGGAGGCGTGGCACGCTAACCCGAAGTTCCGGTTTGTTTTTGAAGACGGTACGCCACGAGAAATTGACAGCACCAACGTGGGGCGCATCAAAGCGGCACTCACCATTAAAGTGAAAGGCGCAACACACACGCTCGTCATCGTCGGCAAACATGCCAACGAACGGCACCGCCAAAGCGGGCTCATCGGCTACAAAAACTGGATCAACTTCGAGATACACCAGAGTGTCCAAGAAGGAAAGCGTATCGCGGTAGTCCGGCTCGACCGCTCATACGAGCTGCCGGAGGAGCTGAAAAACGCCGAGTACTCCATCGTGGACGGCTTCAGCGAAGCAAACGTGACCTATGCGCTCAATACCGCACCGCGCCAAGTTTACCGCTATGCCCTCTGATCCGACATCGATACTCTACGACCACTACAAGGACACTTGCTCGATAATCAGCGAAGCGGTCAAGCGGCGCGACCGCGCGATGCTGTTCGTAATTATTGCGGCGGGCTTCTTTGCGTTCCAGACGATATTCCCGAGCGCGGCCGACCATGCGGTTACCGACTACCTCAGTTTTAAATTCGGACTGACTCTGCAGGTTGATTTGTCGGTTATCGGGAATATCGTCTGGCTGCTGGTCCTGCTCTTTACGCTTCGCTACTTTCAGACGGCCGTGTTCGTCGAGCGGCAGTATGCCTATCTCCATCAGCTGGAGGATAAGCTCAATAGCGCTATCGGCCAGGAAATCCTTACTCGGGAGGGTAAATCCTATCTTGCCGACTACCCTTGGTTTTCGGATTGGATGTGGACTTTGTACACAATCATTTTTCCCGCGCTGCTCTTGTTCGTGACCTGCATGAAGATATCTGGGGAGTGGGTTCGCGTTGCAGGCAACGGCTTCTCCTTCGGCTTGCTGGTCAATTCCGTTCTGTTCGTGTTGCTGCTGATCTCTGTCGCGCTGTATGTCGTGGTGCTGCACTTCAAGAAAGCGAAGCAACCGACCAGCCGCTAGGCGACGTATCCCGCGAAGAGTCAAAAGTGCACACGACCATGTGCCGTTTTGGTGTGCATTTTGTGCCATTTTGGAAAACCGACCCGCGACTCAGGTGCCTTCGCGCGGCAGCCAAAATTGCGCTAAAATGGCTTGCTGGGTCTTGCTGAGTTGGCACTTAACTCAGCTGGCCCGCGGCCCTATCGTCTAACGGTTAGGACGCCGGCTTTTCAAGCCGTTAATCCGGGTTCGATTCCCGGTAGGGTCACCAAGAGCAACAAAGTGATGTGCAAGGGGTTGAAATCCTCTAGTGCATTGATATTGCAGGGTTTCTTCGTTGGAACCGGTAAGGTAATAAATGGCATTTTGATATTTGGAGTATCCCACTTAATTGGTCTTCTTATTTTTATCCTTGCGGCAGTTGTGTTAACTGTCATATTTTCTAAAATCCTGCACAGCCCAAACCAAACACTCTCTCTTTTACTCGTCGTCCTTTTTTGCTTCGTCTTTTTCTTTCCAAAAGAGATTGGTAACGGTGGACTTGGTCCTTTCCCAACTGTCGTAAACAAATGCTTCGGTGTTTCAAGGCCCGGACCAGTGGTAATAGATGCCACCATCACTATCTGCTACGGTATTCCGTACCAAACTGATACCAGTCGTTAAGTCCCAACACCAACTGACTCCAACTCTGTCCCACTTGGGTCACATAATGGTTTTCAGACGGTCAGCTGAAGGTCACTTCAAAAAAGTACATGCCCATGCCGCACATTCCTTGCAGTTTGCCCGCTTGGGCGAGCCCGAGGTCTATGTCGGTAGTGCCGGTCTGGGGGAGGAGCTTGCTTATCCCCAGGCTCGGGATGCGCACCGAGGAGGAGCAGTCAAACGTGCCGTTGGTCTGGAACCGCAGTATGGTGGGCAACCCCGCTTTGGCGGTGCTTACCCGCGGTTGGTAGCCGCCGCGGGCGCGGATTTCCACAATCTGTTTGCCGTCCACTATGGAGACGTTGTTTGCGGGCCCGGTATCGGTGGTGTTGGAGCTTACTCCGGTAAACAACACCGCCCCTCCGATGAGAGCGCCGGCCACGACGATAGCGAATGCGGTTGATTTCATACAGGTGAGTATACTAAAAATTGAATACGGGCGATATGAAGCCCGCGGCGACCAGGCTGTTGATGATGTTAAAGACGCCGAACATGATGACAATCAGCCCCGCGGTTTTAAAGAAGATGCCCGCCTTGGCGCTGTTGCGGATACTGAAGGAGCTGAAGCTGATGAGCGCGAGCACCGGCAGCGTGCCAAGAGCAAAGGCGAGCATGGTCAGGCCTCCCGCCAAAAAGCTCCCCGTGCCGAGCGTGTAGAGTTGCATCGACTGCGTAAAGCCGCACGGCAGAAAGAAGGTGGCGACGCCGACAAGCAGGGGAGTCAGCGTGTGATTGACCTGCGATATGCCCATGGCGTGTTTGGAAATAAATTTTGGCATCGAGGGCTGGAGCTGCTTGGTAAAGCGGAAGATGTCGAGCAGGTTGATGCCGAGCACCAGCATTACCAGGCCGATGATGAGCCCGAGCACAAAGGTCGCCGTAGTGTTGAGCGTAAACGCCGAGCCGAGCGCCCCGATGACGCCGCCGAGGATAAAAAAGGATACGATGCGCCCCGCGTGGAAGAGCAGCTGCGGCTTGATGCGGTCGCCCTCTCTGGCAAAGGTCGCCGACATCGACAGCAGCAGCCCGCCGACCACCGCCATGCAGGTGGAAAGAGAGGCGATGATGCCGATGACAAACGCGGTCCCGTAGGAGACGCCGCCGCCGCCGACCAGGTTGATAAGACCGATTTTTTGCAGGACAAAAAACAGCACCCCAAACGCCAGCGCAATAGGCGCCGCGACGGCAAAGTCCGACCATTTGACGCCCTTTTGCTCGGGCTCTGTAGAGAGCTTGTAACCGTGCATCTGGAGCAACAGCGAGAGCTCTTGCGCTATGTCGGCCTCGCTTTTGCCGCCGAAGTCTCCGCGGACTTGCACGCAACAGGTCTGCAGGTCGGCGATAGCGTGCTCGACCAGCGCGTGGTCCCGCAGTTCGCTCTCCGTAAGCAATACGCAAGCGTTGCAGTGCATCCCGTGTACGTAAAAGGTGTAGTTTTTTTGTTGCGGGTACGGCAAGTAACTCCAGTATACTCGAACGTTATTTAATTGCTAATACGAGCAGAACGAGGAGCGGTAGGGCGCAGCAAAGGACCATCATCCACATCATCCCTTTATGGCCGTCGTGATTATGCATGGTGTATTTCGTTACGTGTTAATAGTTTTCTTTCTATATCGCGCAGCCACTCTGTTGCTGTTCCTGATGAACACCGGCATCTACCCCGCATCCGCCACTGCCCTGCTGTCTTTGGGGCTGGACGACTTGAGCGGCAATGCTCGCATATCCCTGCGCGCTGGAGTAACTGCTGCCGAGCACTTCCTGCGGCGGTACCTCTTTCCATGCGATGCCCTTATTTTGCATATAGGCCGCGATGGTGAGGTAAGTGTCCGGGAACCAGTAAGAGTTTACCGCCAAAGCCGCCTTCCATATGTCCTGCTCGCTCGCGCCTTGCGATGCCATAAGCTCCAGTAGCCCCAGCATGGCCATGCCATGGTTGCAGTCGGGAAAGTGCGTGGAGTTGCCGCAGCACGGCCGGTATATGCCCCTTGAAACTTTGTCGACCAAGGACTGTTGCTGCGGTGTCAGGGTAAAGAACACATGCTTGCTGTAATGATTCATCGCGTCTCCCTTAGCCACCGTCCACCCTGCGGTTGAGGCAAAGTTTTCCGCTCCGCCGTAGGCCGGATTCTTCATTTCGCCGGCATCCAGTACCGGATTTTTGTTGGCAAGACCGAGCGCCCAAAATAGGTTGAGCAGGTACCCCGAGTTCTCCCTGGTTATTTTGAGTTTTCCGCTTTGCGTCCCCGTAAGTAGATTTTTATACTCGTCGCTGAAGGTTCCTCCGTCAAGGTACAGTTGTTTGAAGCGGACGGCATCGATTGCACCCGCGCTGACCAACTGCTGCCCCATGTCGCCCCAAGTCACCGGCAATATGATGCCCGCGGAGGGCAGCA
>Ga0209542_10018277_pt1 | contig 11363 bp, 16 predicted proteins | sample RifCSPhighO2_01_FD_184028 | JGI IMG/M metagenome (GOLD analysis project Ga0209542, IMG submission 184028) | Soil microbial communities from Rifle, Colorado - Rifle CSP2_plank highO2_0.1 (SPAdes) (version 2) | ecosystem: Environmental > Terrestrial > Deep subsurface > Rock core/Sediment ...
ATGATACTTTATTAATGATTGACTCTGTATAAAATATAATAAAAAACAGCACGCTAAAAAATCTATACTAGATTTTTGGCGTCCCAAAATGCTTCGCATTTTTAGGACTGCGCTCAGTATTCTTTATTGTCAAGAAAATGCGCTAAGACGCATTTTCTGGATCCTAAAAATCGCTTTCTGCGATTTTTTTGATTTTACTGTTTTCTTTGAGTCATGTTTGATTTAGTACAATTATATATCAACTTCGCTTGGCAGTGCTGCTTGACTTTTCTACAGAGCCTTAATGATTCCTTACAGAAATGTTTATAAACAGAGTTTAAAATTTTCTTACTATGACTACCGCTTTTGACGTGGATCCTCATAGCCTGGTAAACAAGGCAGCAGATGCTCTTGAAAAAGAAGGTTTTAAAGCTCCAGCATGGGCGCCTTTTGTTAAAACAGGACAACACAGAGAGAGACCTCCTGTGCAGAATAACTGGTGGCATGTAAGATGTGCATCAGTTCTCCGTTCTGTCTATATTAAAGGACCTATTGGTGTTTCAAAATTAAGAAAAAGATATGGTGGCAATAAAAGAAGAGGAGTTCGACCAAGGCATTTCAGGTTAGCTTCTGGTAATATTCTTAGAAAATGCCTTCAAGACTTGCAGAAAGCAGGATATGTTGAATACAGAGACAAAGGAATAAAAAAAGGAAGAGTTATCACAGGCAAAGGTAAAAAACTTCTTGACAATTTAGCAAAAACAATAAAAGATGGCAAGGTATAAAACAAATACTGTAAAAAAGCGTCTGGCAAAAAAAGGAAGACAGACAAAGTGGGCCCCTTTCTGGACTGTTATAAAAAAATTCGGCAAAAACAGAAGAATGCACCCTTACAGAATTACAGAAGTAAAAAGAAGCTGGAGAAAAAAGAAGACAAAAGTTAGGTAAAAATGGCTAAGCAGAGTGAAACACAAAAACTTGAACGTTCATACACTATTCCACTGAGAAGAGAATTTTTAAAAGTTCAGAAATACAAGAGGGCCAAAAAAGCAGTCACTGCAGTACAAGAATTTCTTAAAAAGCACATGAAAAGTGACGATGTGAAAATAGGTCCAGAGCTTAACAAATTTATATGGAAGAAAGGTGTTAGAAATCCTCCTCATAAGGTAAAAATTCATGCTGTTAAAGAAGAAAATACTGTAACAGCAGAAATCGAAGGAGTAGAGTACAAATCTCTCCAGATCAAATCAAAGACTGAAACTGCAAAAGGGCTCAAGGGAAAACTTCAAGGATTAATGAAGAGCGAAAAGAAAGAAGGCATTGAAGATCTTGCAGAGCAAAAAAAGAGCAGCAAGAAAGAAAAGAAAGCAGAAGCAAGTAAAACACAATCTGATAAAAAAGAAAGCAAAGAAGAAACAAAAACTGACGAAAGTTCTGAGAATTAATCAGATACCATTCACAAATTATGGGTGGAATTTAGAATCCGAATCTTTTTTCATATTCTTTATGATTGTACCATTCGAGTATGATTGATACTATTAAGAGTTCTGTTCCGACCAATGTATAAACTAGCCTCCAGTTTTTATTGAGTCTGTATTTTCTTAGGTTATCAATGCCATATTTATGAATGTAGTATTTGGGTATTAGACTTTTTTTTACTATTTCTCCTGCAAATGGGTCTTGATTTAGTACTTGTATTGCCTTTTCTACTAATGCATAGATTTCTTGTTCTTCACCCCTTCCATCTCTTAAATCTTCATATGATCGTTTCAAACTAGAATCAGCAAATCTTACTTCTTTTTTCTTGTTTTGAAATTTCATACTTATTTCATACTTTAATACTCATTTCTAGTAGTTTTGGGTTATGTGTCCATAATATCGAACCATCTTTATCAATAATTATTTTTCCAGAGCTTTCTAAATATTTAAGAATTATATTGAAAGTTTGATACATCATTTTTTTAGGCAAAGACTTCCATAACTGCATCTTATTAGGATATTCTCTGGCATTTTTAATCGCGGTTTCTACCATTAAAACAGTATCCAAACGAGGATAATGTATAACTTCAGTTTTTTGTTTTTTTATCAATAATTGCATTTTGATCACCTTATACAAACTTATATAATTATATAAATACATATAATATAAAAACTTTTCGGTATTTAACACAATAATTCGCCGATTGAATACTTTAAAAGAAAAAAAGCTAAACCTCTGGTTTTCTTTATTTAAAAGTTCTGAGAATTAATTATTTACTAAGACCAGTTATGCCTTTTGGTATTTCATCCGCAATGAATTTATTCCTGTCATATTTTTGATCGCTTCTGAATATTTCCTCATTAGAAACATGAAGAGAATAAGGGATATTTTCTGCGTCAAGAACTTTGCTTACAGCAACAGTATGCAAATGCCCTGAGAAAAGTGCAACTTTTTTGCCGCGATTCAACGAATCATGTATCAGCTGATTCATTCTTGCATTGCGTAGATTAATAGCAATCTCAAAATATCTGTACCCTTCATCACTATTAAGATATCTTATCATATCCTGCCTTAAGATGCCATAACGATTCAAAAAAATATCTTCAACTGCAGATTGAGGTGCACGTTTGCCATAAACCGCAGATAAGCTTCTTACTTCTTCTATTGTTTTATTCTCCCATTGTTTTTTTATTGACTCTAGCTTTGAACTGTATATATCAGTTTCATCCTGAAGACTCTTTAATTCAGCCGGCTTTATTGTCCATCCTTGCTTAATTATTGTTTCAATAATTGGAATCAGATATTTTATTTCCGCCTCTCCTTTCATTTTCATTGAATCACCAGATTTAATCATAGAAAAAGTTTCAGTAGTAAAACCTTCAAGAACGATTTCTTCAACACCACATTTTTTCATGTAATTGATAGTTTCAATTGAACGTTCACAGATCTCATAATATTTTCTATGCTTCTCTTCATTAAAATGTCCATAAGATGAAGGGTGCTCTATTCCAAGAAGATAAACAAGGGAATTATCATCGCAATGAATCAGAGAGAATACTTTAGGCCAGTCATAATTCTTCACATTTTCATCTAAAGTTGCTTGTTTTGTGTCAAGCTTTACTAATGGTCTTTGATGATTCAGAGAATTATAAGCAATAATGGCTAAAGCTCCTGCTGTCAAAGAAGCTAGAATTTTATTTTTGAAAGAAGAACTGAATTTTTTCATTGATCCTGATCGTGCTTTGCTCTGCATTTTAATTATATTAGAATTCAAATAGAAAAAATATGCTTTTAAAAATATGTATGTTAATTTTATTAATTTAAAAAATGATTTAATTCTTTTTTAGCTCTTTTTTAATATATCTCTCTATTAATCTGCTCATGCTGTATCCTTTATTTTTACAATATTCTTTAAACTCTCTAAGAATATTCTCATCTAACGTTACATCTAAGCGTTTTCTATAGCTATACTTTGGAATTTTCTGAGTGCGCTCAAATTCCTCAAGAGCACTGAATATTTCTGGGTGTTTTTTAATTCCCATTATTGCATAGTCACTGAATGATGGCATTTTTAATTTCCCTCTCAATATTATTGATATTAGTTATATTATTTTTTAATATTTTGATAACAAGCCGGGACACTTCTTCTGGATTGTATGCAATATTTTTCTCTTCAAAAAACCCGGCAATTATTGCAGCTGCAGTGCACTTGTTACCCTCTTCAAAAACATGATCTATCAATACTGCTCTCACCAAAAAGGCACATGACCGTAACCAACTTAAGCTTTTGTTGGCATGAAATAGAGCAAAAGATAAGCTGTTTTTGTTAATAATATTTCCTTTATCAAATTGTTGGTTTATTGAAATAATGTCTTTTTCACTTATTTTTTCAAACATATTATGTGTATTTATACACATAAATATTAAAAGGTTTCGCTTAAATTATTGTTAGTTGCAATTTGAGGTTAGGCTAAACATGAAAGTGGCAGAATCAGTTACAAATACTTGGATCATTAACAGGATAATATACTATTATTGCCTTAACTTCAGAAGGATGGTCCAGAATTCGTTCATAAGTCGCACTTGGTTCTCTACCATCTTGAAACGTTAAAATCCCATCCCTCATATAACCTACTGCTCTTTCAAGACCACCTGGAAAATGAATAATTTTCGGTACTCTTGATGAGCCTTCCCAAACTTCTACAAAAGCGGCCGTAGCTGTACCATAGGGTCTTTTTTCAATTAATCTCTTAAATAGTTCATTTCCTCTTGAACCTAATCTTGGATCTTCTTGCATAATCACTGAGGAGTAATAAGTTTCATATAAATATTTCTATTCTGCCTATTTATTTTTATTGGATGTATTCGCTTACGCTCTGATATATATTTGCCAAAACTCAAACTTTGATTTTTTGCCTTTCCTCATCGTTGCACTACGGGAAATTTTTTACTAGCGCAAAACTTCTTTAAATTATTGTTTAATCATTATAATAAATCAAATAGAATAGCTTAAGAAAACAAAACCTAGCTAACGCTATTCTTCGTCATAAAACCCCTGCCAAAACCTTGCGGAATCAGCAGGGGAAAAGAGGTGATAGATGAATATTATTTTCTTTTCGCCAACCTTTTTCTAAAAGGCTGGTGATAGATGAATGTAATCTAATCTCCTAAACTGATTTTATATACAATCTATACAGCAAGCAAATTTCATTGAAACAGCCTCTGTAACCCCCAAATTTTGATCCTAGTACGATCTAGAACTAATTAGACAAGCCAAATATATAAAAGTTATGTTAAAAGAGTCTAAAGTATATATTTTTTCAATATTGTCATAAAGGCAAGGATGAAATAATCACCATGAAAGCATTCCATGGGCTTTCTTAAATATAGAATAAACCTTGTCAGCAGACCCTACAACTCCTTCCTGAGCTTCCTGCTCCTTCTTCTTCATTTCATATTTAGGAATTAACTTTCTCTTTGAAATTTTCACAGGAGAGCTTGGCATGAAGGCTTCTCCTATTTCCTTAAATCCTTTAAAGACTTGTATAAACGGATCTGCACCATAATACCATGGCTTTTGCTCCTTTTCTTTTTCTTTCTTTTCCTTAGCTTCCTCTGGCTTTAATTTTTCCTTCATTGCTTCTTTTACTGCCTCTTCAACAGGCAAATCTTTGTCTGCCTGCTCAAGGTATATCATCATCTCCTTTCCCAAAGCATCCAAAGCTTCTTTTATCGCGTCATCATATCCAAGCATATCAAGATCTTCTTTCATTAGATCTGCCTTATATGCAAGTATCTGATCATTAGACATCACTCTTGCCTTGAACTCTAACTCAACTCTTCCTGAAAAGCTTGTAGTATATCCCTGCTGTCTTTGGGAATATTCAGATTTAGGATGTGTTCTGAATCTTATATGTGTGTTTATGACCTGATTAAAATCAGGATCTTCTTTCATAATAGACATTAATTCTATCTCAAGCATTGCTTGCTCTATCGCCACAAGAAGGTCAGGAGAATCTTTAAGGCTCTCTTTCATCTCCATTCTTTTCGCCTGCTTCAGATAAGGTTTAACCCACTCGATATTAAGTTTGATAGAGTTGAAATGCTGCTTAAGAAAAGAAAGCATAAACTTTCTTCTTGTCTCAAGATGCTTCTGTGAAGTCTCCCTCCAGCCTACATAAGCTCTGAGCTTCCTTCCAAGAACTTCTAACAATTTTTTGTTTACTCCCTTTATTCCATTAATCACATCATTAACATCCTCTTTCATGAAAATGTGAGTGTGGTAAAAAAAATCAGGAAGCGTTGCAAATCCTACCTGAGATGCAAGCCCCAATACAGATCCTGGAGTTTTAGCTCCTCCTTCAACTAGAGAAATGTACATATCTTTCAAAGTCATCTCTGCAAAGTTCTGGCTCTTTCCATCCTTCGGTTCAGGACCTATTCTTTTTCCTTCATAGTACAGATGAAGCCTTTCTGTGATAATGCTGAGCTCTCTTACTATCCTGAAAAGATGCTGAATTAGAGTGGCAATATTTCTTAGACTTGCAACAACTCTGTCCTGAGTTCCTGCAAGAGCCTGCCCTATATTTTTATGAAACTGAGATGCTTCTGATGCAGAAAACGTATCAACTAATTTGACTATTTTTTTTGCACCCAGCTGCTCACGGAGAAATCCAAGAACCCAGAAGTAAACCGGCTCAACCTGCCGACCATACTTTTCATCAATTATCCTGAAAGTTTTAAGAGGTTCGCCTATGAATTTTTTTCTATGTCCATTGCTAACATCATCTCTTAAGAACTTTATTTTAGACTCGTCATTTCCAAGATTTTTAAGCTCCGACTTAATCAGCTGAAGAATGGCTTTATCTTTATCACTGATCTTCTTATCTTTCTCTATATTTTGTACTTTTTCTTTATAGCTTAATTTCTTCTCAGCCAAAGCAAAAACCTCTTTTAAATTATACAATAAAACGCGCTTTTTATATGTTTCTATGTTTTATAATAGAACGTTTAGATACTAATTATGAAAATTATCCTCCTGAAATGTTCAGAATGGATAAAGAAGATAATGCTATAAACCTCCTAAATCATGACTGGAAGAAAGTTTTTCCAAATTCAGAAGATTTCAGCAGCTGCAAAAGAGAAATATTGAACAATTCAATTAAATTTGAATGTGGAGAAAATTATCCTGAATACTTTATAGTTGAACTTAGAGATTACAGAGATTTCACTGCCTGCAAAGAAGTAGAGGAAGAAGTTTTTGACTACTACTGCGACTGCAAAACTGATTTTAAAGAAGGTCTTACATGGGTCATAGTTAAGCCAGGTACAATGACTTTTGATTTCTTCCATGATGTAAACACAGGCAATCTGTTATGTATCATTGGCAGTGCTTAAGAGCAATATTTAAATACCCTTTTTATGAATATATTTTTATGGAAGTAAATTATGAGGTATGTGCATATCTCGGCCAGAGAGTAATTGAATCTATGAAATCATTAGATTTAACTAATGTACAACTAGCTCATACAATATATCCCTTTCTAAATTATACAGAAAAGACTGCGCGCGATTTCATCAGCAGAGTTCGCCAGGGAGAAATACCTGCCATATACAAAAACAGAGAGCAGGACGAATCAATTAAAAGAAAACAACTTCAAAGAGTTAGCTTATTAATTTCTGCACTACAAATCAGCAGCGAGGATGATCTGATAAAAAGATTAAAAGAAGAATTTGAAGAGTTTGTATTTCCTCTTGCTAGTAGAATAGAATCATTAGAAGAATTAGCTAAAAGAATCAGATTAAGTGCTTAATTTTTCTCAAGGCAATTCTGAACTGTTATATCCTTTATATTAAACTCTTCTGCACACGATCCTTCTGTAACTATCTGCGAACAGTACACAGCTTCTGGGCCCTGTGCACCGGGATACTGGCTAAAATTTTCTAGACATTGATTGCAACAGTCTTCTTTATACTTTACATCTATTGGATAACTATATCTGTCACAAGATGCCAATAATAGAATTAATAAAAGACAAAGAAAGAGAAAAAATTTCATCGTTCTCATTATCTTTTTCATGTTATTAAAATATAGTAGAAATATATAAAATTATCTTGATTTAGTTTTAGCAATTCATTTTGCTATCTTAAAATTTCCTGCGGGGAGAATATGTTCGCACTCATCAATACTCCCTCCAATTTTAGCAACGATCTTTTTGCATATCGCTGCTTTCTTCTCGCTGCCTTTTTCAATTTTAAGAACATTTTTACAGTTCACTCTTATACTTTCCGGAGGTCCTGCCATAAGACGTCCATCTTCAAGAATCCCTACTGAAAGTTTAAGTGCAGGCTTGAAATAATTTCTTTTCCCCCTGATCATGAATGCACCTTTTGAAATATATTCACCGGACTCAGGAGTCTTTGAAACTTGTGGAGGAAGAACCCAGTAAACTTCAGTGTATCCAATTCCTTGTTTCCATGCGCGTGAGAAAGTTGCAGTTGCAGTCGCAGTTTCCTCCAAAACTTCAGGAGGCACTTCTTTTCCTTCCGTTTTTATTAGAAAGAAAGGACTGCCCGGAGCTTCTGTATGAAATACAAGATCACTGTTTTCCATGTATTTTTTAATCAGAATATCATTTGAAGTAGCATCCCTTCCTCCAACAACAAGCATTCCATTTGAGGCAAAGAACCATCTGAACTTATCGTACCAGAATGATTTTCTTTTCTCCTTTTTTTCTTTTTCTTTTTCCTTCAGCTCAAGATCTTTTTCTATATGAATAATAATTTTGCCTCTTTCTTTCTCAAATTTGGAGAGCTCATTTTTTGCCTGATCCAGAGCTTTAATGGCTCCTGCCAATTTTTTCTTTGATTTTTTAGCTTTGTCATAGTAATTAGCGGCATTCTGTTCTATGCTCTTATTAAGGTCAATATTAACTTCCATAGTTGTTTACAATAGAGAATTATTTTTAAGGCTTTTTATATTATCTATCATATTATGCTTGGAAATATAGGAGATAAATATAAAGTTATAAGAGTAATTGCCCAGGGAGGATTCAAAGGTGTAGGTGAAGCTTATGATAATTATGAAGGAATTAACGTTGCTGTTAAAGCAACCCTTAAATCTCCTCAAAGGATAGAAAGACAGGGTAAAGTATTAGAGGATATTGTTGTTAATGAAGGAACTATTCAGAGAAAATTAAGGCATGATAATATAGCAAATCTTTTTTCAGTATCTTCTCATATTGTTGATCAAGAATCAAAAGATCCAGTTGGAGAACTTCTTGGAATCGAAGATAAAGATTCACTTCTTGGAAAAAAAGTCTACATCATATCTGAGGAATTGATAGAAGGAAAAACAATAGAAGAAAAATCAAAAGAAGGCTTAAGCGAAAGAGAAATTCTGCGCATTTCTTACGATATAGCAAATGCCCTGCACTATATGCACAGTGTTGGAATCCTTCATGGCGATCTTAAAGCAGACAATGTAATGATTGACAATGAAGGAAATGTTAAGATAATTGATTTTGGTCTCTCTGGATTTAAGAGTGATGAGCTCTCTCATGGATCAATATCAACACAAGCTCCTGAACAACACGATGGATTCATTGATGAAAAGTCTGAAATCTATTCACTTGGAGCAATAATTTATCAAATGGCCACTGGGCGAAATCCAATAGTTGATAATGAATTTATATCAACACACAAAGGATTGCCTTCTATTGAATTCAGGGAAGAAGTTAAGAGAAAGCACGAACATGGTATCGACAGTAGAGTAAGAATACACAAGCCAGATTTATCAAAAGGTCTTGAAAAAATTGTAAGAAAAGCAATGGAAAAAAGTCCTGATAAGCGGTTTAAGTCAATGAATGATTTTAAAAAATCTATTCACTGGGAAATTAACAAAGGTAGAAATATTAAAAGATTTGTTTTTGGACTTGCAGCATCTTTGCTTGCGCTCTACACATTCAGACTTGCAACACTTCCTCCTCAATACACAAGTGCTGCGGTTTACACAAGTACAGAAGATGGAGATTCTGAAATTTATTCTATGATATGGGAGAGCAAGAAAAAGAAAAAACTTACAGATAACAAAGTTAATGATAAAAATATAGTTGTGCATCCTTTGGGAGAGAGATTTTTATGGGAAAGAGGACCTGATGGCCAGAGAGACATTTATGAAATGGACATTCACGGAAATCATCTGAGTCAGCTTAGTTCAAGCGTAAGAGATGATATAATTCCTGCATATTCCCATGATGGAAAACTTGTTATTTACCTAAGAAAAGAGCAGGATGGAATCAATGAAGTTCATATAATTGAAAGAGAGAAAAACGGCTGGGGAAGAGATTCAAATATTTATTCTACAAAAGGCAATATTAAAAAACTAGGGTTCTCAACAGATAATCCACTTATACTTGAAGACACTTCACTTAAGATAGCAACAAGTAAACTTGGAAGATATGTTTATACCGTTGTAGATAATTGCAGGGATTTTATTGGAATTGATGATGCGCTTTACTTTATTAATGGACAAAATTTGTACAAATTTAATACTGCAGATTTTCCATTGCAGACGATTTTTCAAAATAAAGGCAGCAACAGCATGCTGGACTTTTCTGACAGAATATACACTCTTCCTTTAGGACCTGCATTTTTCAAATCACATATCATGGTAAGAATCCTTACAATAGATTCAGAAAAATGGCAGGTATTATACATGAGAGAATCTGAAGAGTCAAAGGGAAAAATTGGACTAAATTCTATGCATTTCACGGCATTGATAGATCATGATGCAGTAACATTACATCATGATGAAGATCCTTCAAAATCAAAAATTATTATTTGGCACGAAGGAAACACTGAAGAATTTGATTTGCCATGTTCAACAGAACTTCATTCAGTTCAGAGGCCCGAGGGAATTAGTCCTTACACTAGGCTGGTAAAATAATTTGTAAAAATACGCAATATTTATATTCAAGGATTGCCTGTTTGTAAATGATTTGGTAAATGAATATGAAAATTAAGCTAAAAAAAAGAGGGCTGACTCCTGTGGCTGCTACAATTCTTCTTATAAGTTTTGCATTAGCTCTTGGAATTGTCATACTTAATTTTGGTCAGAGCCTGATACATGATGTTTCTGCAGAGCCAGTTAAAATAGAAGGAAAGACTTTATGCCCTGCAGGATGTGTTGCTGAAGATCTTTTTACCAACTCTGAATCGCCTCTGGTAAAAGAAATCAGGGGAGAATTTGTTTAAGGCTTTTCTAGAATTTCACATTTATAAGAATAACAAGAATTAAATTTATATAATCGTAATTTTAATTATTATTAAATGCGCTTATACAACAATAATTATAATAATAGAATTCTCCGATACGGGTCAAACATATGGTATTTTGGAGAGGGAATGCTAGGCCCGCTTTTTGCAGTTTTTACAGAAAGAATAGGAGGTAACATTTTTGACATCACCTGGGCATGGTCAACATATTTGATTATAACAGGAATCATGCACATCATAGTTGGAAAAGTAATAGATGGCAAAGACAGCAAAGCAAAAGTCATGGTTCTAGGATACGCATTAAATGCAATTTTTACATTTGGATATCTCTTAGTTTCATCTCCATGGCACTTGTTTATTGTTCAAGCAGGTCTTGGTATTGCAGCTTCCCTTGGAACCCCTACATGGAATGCTCTCTATGCGAAATATGAAAATAAAAAGCACGATACTTTTGAATGGGGACTTGCAGTAGGACAAGCTCAAATAATTACAGGACTCGCCATAATCATAGGAGGTTTCATCGTCAGCTATTTATCATTCAGTACACTTTTCATTACTATGGGAACTATACAGATTATTGCAACTCTTTACCAGTCTAAAATACTTAGCAAAAGATAAAGTAGAAGTA
>Ga0209542_10018279_pt1 | contig 11362 bp, 13 predicted proteins | sample RifCSPhighO2_01_FD_184028 | JGI IMG/M metagenome (GOLD analysis project Ga0209542, IMG submission 184028) | Soil microbial communities from Rifle, Colorado - Rifle CSP2_plank highO2_0.1 (SPAdes) (version 2) | ecosystem: Environmental > Terrestrial > Deep subsurface > Rock core/Sediment ...
ATGTTGAGACACTCTCTGGCTGGTCAGCGCACGCCGACCGGGACGGATTGTTGGCATTTGCCGAAGCGTCCCTTCCTCGTCCAAAAGTGATATTCACCGCTCTTGGCGAACCAAGCGCATCACGTTTCCTTGCCCAACGCGTCCACGACTTTCTCGGCACTCGCGCCGTCGTTCCGCAGATGGGAGAGACGTGGGAGATAACGAAAAAAGCCACCCGACGCGTTTAGCGTTGCGCGGCTTTCTCGGCCGTCCTAGACGATCTTTTGTGCGAGGCGCGCGAACACCTCGGGATGGTCTTTCGCAAATTCAGAAAGAACTTTGCGATCGAGCTGGATGCCGTTTTTCTTCAGTTTTCCTATGAATTGGCTGTAGGAGCCGTGGCCATTTTCGCGAACTGCGGCATTCACGCGAACGATCCACAGGCGGCGGAAGTCGTTCTTCTTATCGCGCCGATGCGCAAACGCATTCTTGCCGGCATGTACCAGGGACTCTTTCGCGAGGCGCTCCTTTTTAGATCGTCCGTGGCGGTACCCCTTCGCCCGTTTGAGTACGTTGCGGCGGTGTTTTGCTGACGTGACTCCTCCTTTGACTCTGGACATACGTAAATAGTTAGAAGTTTATAGTTGATAGTGAGTAGAAATGCTAGGAGCCGGGGAGGAAGCGGTGGCGGACCTGATTCGTGACGATAAGCGAACCGGCGCGGCGCTTCCTCCCTTTCTCAGAGCCAGAACGTTTCGCATTGAAATGGTTCTGGCCTGCCTTGCGCACGACAAGTTTCCCGTGCTTGGTGACACGAATCCTTTTTAGATACGATTTGTTAGTCTTCATGTTTTGTTGTTGAGCTTTGCGAAATCCCGAGCTCGTCGAGGGACTTTTTCGTTTCCTTTTCTCGTTTCGCTTGCGCCTCGCGGTCGCGCTCGATCACTCCGGCGAACCCTTTCAGACTTTTCGTGATAGGCTCCGCGACCTTGTACGCATACGGAATGCGCTTCAGGAATTTCTCAAGCCGATCTTTAAGGAAATTCTCGTCCATCCCTTTGTAACGCCCTTTGAGAAACAGTTCCGCTCGCACGCGATGCCCCTCAGCAAGCCACTCGGCCGCTTTTTTTGCTTTCAGCATCATGTCGTGATCGCCGGTGCCGACCTTAATCTGGACCTCCTTCGTTTCCGAGACCGTGGCTTTCGCCTTAACGGCCTTCTCTTTCTTGCTCCGTTCGTACTCGAATTTACCATAATCTCCTATCTTCGCAACGGGCGGAACGGCCAAGGGCGATATCTCTATAAGGTCGAGGCCGGCCGCCTCTGCCGCGCGGAGCGCGTCGGCAAGGGGTATGACACCAAGGTTTTCCCCGTTTGCTCCGATGACCCGCAATTGCGGTGCGCGGATCTCGCGATTGATGCGTGTTTTCTCGTTCAAGGCGGTTTAGGTATGTGCACTCTAGCATGAGGAAAAGGAAGCGACAACCGTGGCTCCGTGTTAGGATTGTTCACGAATGTAGTGCTGGGAGGCATCAATGAAAGTGCTCAAAACTCGTCCGAGGGATGACTCCGATGGCGATCCGTTTTTCGATCCGTTTCTCCCGAAACTTGGAATAGTGGTCGGTGCGTTCGTCGGCATCGTGGTCGTGGCTACCTTCTACTTCATGGTTCCGATTTTCTGATGCCGCGTGATCTTTTGTTCCGAAGGCCTGCTTCTGCAGGCCTTCGCTCTCTGATTACCGCTTCTTTTTCTTCGGGCGTGGAATACGAAGGTACGGCTGGTACATGTCGTCCTCGGGAGAAATGGAGAGTTCGTTTTTTGCAGGGGCGTTTGAAAAATCGACGGAAGCGTCTTCTATGACTGCGAGCGGCGTCTGCTCGGCGCCCTCTCCCATGGCAAGGACGCCGGTCGCAGAAAGCCCGTCGGCGATATTGGCACGCGAGACCTTGAAGATGCGCCCGAAGATGTCCGGCGTTTTGCGATAGTCACGAAGACCCTTGAAACCCGCATACCCGACCGCTATCCCGATGGTGCCGGAGCGGAGCGGCATGGTCCGACTGTCGGTGATGACAATGCCAAGATTGCGCACGCGGTACTTTTTGACAAGTGCTGCGCGAACTCTCGCTGCGGCGCGGTAGCTGTCTTTTGGCAAAAAGATGATCCTGCCGTTTGCATTTGATTCATCGATACCGGCGTTTGAAAGTAGGATGCCGTCCTTGAGCGTTATCCATGCGTATGGGCTTCGCGTCATGACTTCGCTCTCTTTTCGTATGAGCTTCTTTTTTTCTTCCAGCGTGCCAAGAGGCGCTGTGCGGCTTTCCGATAGCGCGACGATCTTAGATGTAATGACAAGGACGGAACCCTCCTTCATCTTTGGGACATGCTCAAAAATAAATCGTGCGAGGTTTTCGCTCTCTTTGAAAATACGGGTTTTAATCGGTTTGACGATCATGGACGGCGAAAGTGAAGCAAGAGCGTACCACTGCGGTTCAATTTTCGCACGGAGAGGAGTCGAAAACGCATCGTCTTTGTTCCGCCTGAAAACATCGGTAGGCCTCGTCCAAACACGAGGGGTTCTATCGTCACAAAAAACTCGTCAAGGCGGTCCCGCTCAAGCATATGACGATAGACGCCGGCTCCTCCGAGAACGGCAATTCTGCGGTAGGGGGCAAAAAGCTTGTCGAGATTTGCGCGTACAGGATTTACAAAAGTGACGCCATCTCGTTTCCGCGGCTTTCCCACGCGCCGCGAAAAGACAAAGGTCGTTCTCTTCTGAAGTTGCGACCGCGCGGCGTTGTAAGTATTTCTGCCCGCTATAACGGCGTCAGCGCGCGCGAGCTCTTTTTGAAGGAACGCCCAGTCTTCTTTGCTCGTCCACGTCGGCCGCGCCGCTTTCACGAGCGAGATACGGCCATCGATCGTCGCTGCGACGTAGCCAATGTAGCGCGTTTTAAACCGCGGGTGTTTGACTCGTTTCGCCATTTTTTCCACGGAGGAGGCGGATGCCAAGGTAAGAGAGCGGCGTATAGAGGAAGCCGGCAAGCACCTTGAAGAGCCACCATGAGATGACAAGACTTATGAGAAGCGAGGTTTCATACACGCCGTAAAAGGCGATGGTCATGAAGATGACCGTGTCGAGAAACTGCGACCAGAGATTTGAGAGGAACGAGCGGAGCCAGAAGAACCGGCCGCCGATTTTCGCTTTGAAGAAGAAGAACGAGAGTACGTCTTGATACTCCGCAATCGCGAAGGCGATTAGAGAGGCGATGGCGATGCGGGCCGAAATGCCAAACACGGTGTCGTAGCTTTCGTGCACCCAGTCTGCGCGGGGCGACCACGGCATGGAAAGCGAAAGGAACGAGTACGCGATAAAGAGCGCGGTGGAGACGAATCCGGCGAGCACGAAGAATTTCGCGATACGCTTCCCGTACACTTCGCCGATTACGTCCGTCATGAGGAAGACTACGGGGAACATGAAGACGCCCACCGAAAGATGCAGGCCGAACCAAAACGGCATGATTTTGAGACCAAGCGTATTGGCCGCCATAAGCGAGGTGATGAAAATCGCGAGGGCGATGAGGATTTTCCGTACGTCGGATTCTGAGAGTGTCTGCATGCGAGTTGTAGAACGCAACAGTACGGGCTCGTGGGTCTTTTTGCAACCACCACGCCGCCCGAGAGGGCGGCGTGGTGGTTATTATTTTGTGGCGCCGACGATTACGTCGGCATCTCGTAGCGTAGCGAAGATCCCTCGTCCTGCGAGGGGCAGACAAAAATATTGTCGCCGATCACAGCTTGTTATTTTGTGGTGCCGTGTCTACGCACGGCATCCTACAAAAATATTGTCGCTTCACTCTGTATTTTTGTGGAGGCGTGGGGAATCGAACCCCAGTCCGAATCCGGTCCATGAGATGCTTCTACGACGCGTAGTTTCGATTAGGTTTTAAGGCGGGGTGCGAGGAATCAAAACGAAACCACTCCCGCCCGATCCCGAATTTAGGCATGTTGCGTGGGCGCGCAACCACCGATCTCGTGGGAGATTCCACCTGCGCCTTCGCCACGAGAGCCGGAGGGGCGCAGATGTCGCTTAGGCGAAAGCGCGATTAGGCGCGTGCGTAAGCGAACGCGAAATCGTTCGTACCGAAGTACGGCGACTTCACGCTTGCAAAGATATTCTTAGCAAGTTTGATGCTTCATGGATTTAGGTGTCAGTGAAGCGTGCACCGCGTCGCGCATTCTCAAGGAACAGACCGTCGAAGCCGGTCACCCCCCTAGAGCACATCTTGCACCGAAGCCGTGCTTTAGGCGAGCCACTTACCGTTTCAAAATGCGCTGCGCTTCCCGCGCGGCATCACGTTTCTTTATGTCTTCACGCCGATCTCGTTTTCCTTTTCCGCGGACGATTGCCACGCGCACCTTGAGTAAGTTCTTTTTATTGTACACCTCAATAGGCACTATTGTCAAGCCCTTTTTTGAATCGGCGTCCGCGAGTGCCGCGATCTCGTGTTTCTTAAGGAGCAGACGCCGTGAACGCTCCGCATCGTACACTTTCGGGTCGTTCCCGGCTTGGTAGGGAGGAATCGTCATTCCGACCACATACGCCTCACCCCCGCGGACGATGATGCGCGAACCCTCAAGAGAGCCCTGTTTTGCGCGGAGCGACTTCACTTCGGCGCCGGTAAGCTCGATGCCCGCCTCCATCTCTTGGAGTCGTTCGTACTTGAGTCCCGCCTTTTTGTACTCGATAAGGGCCATGACATTGATAGATTACGGGATATATTGTATGGTGTAAACCTCATGGCAGAGCCAGTAAAGCAGCTGCCGCCCGAAAAGAAGGGGCGGAAGACCTCTCCGCGACCGAAAGGTCGCGGGCCGCGTGATTTCCTGCCCAAGGGCGGCGGTTTTACGGGGAACCTCCTTTCCACCGTTCTCATCTTCATTCTTCTGCTCGGTCTCTTTACCTACATCGCGTCAAGCGGTTCCTCTGCGGAGGAAATCCCGCTCTCGCAGATTGCCATCGACGTGAAAGCGGAAATGGTGACGGCAATCGAAATTTCAGGAAACACGCTCACGATTACGTATGCGGACGAGACAGAAAAGACAGCAATGAAGGACCCGTCGGCGTCCTTGCCGGAAACCTTGGCGGCCTACGGCGTGTCTCCGGAAGAACTTTCAACGATAGAAATCACCATCACGAGCGAATCGGGATTCCGTTTCTGGTTCGGAACGCTGGCTCCCATTCTCCTCCCCATCATCTTTCTTGTCTTCCTGTTCTGGTTTCTCACGCGGCAGGTGCGCGGCGCGGGTATGCAAGCATTCACCTTTGGCCAGTCAAAGGCGCGGATGGTAGACCCAAAAGATACGAGCCAGCGTGTCGTGTTTGCCGATGTCGCTGGCGCGCGCGAAGCGAAAGAGGAATTGCTTGAAATCGTCGACTTCCTCAAGAATCCGAAGAAATTCCTCGACATCGGCGCACGCATCCCGAAGGGCATCATGCTTATGGGCGCGCCTGGCACCGGAAAGACTCTGCTTGCACGCGCGGTTGCGGGTGAAGCGGGCGTGCCGTTCTTCTCCATTTCTGGTTCCGAGTTTGTCGAGATGTTCGTCGGTGTCGGTGCATCCCGCGTGCGCGACCTATTCCAGCTTGCGAAGAAAGCCGCGCCCTCGATTATTTTCGTTGATGAGATTGACGCCGTCGGTCGCGTGCGCGGCAGCGGGGTAGGGGGCGGAAACGACGAGCGCGAGCAGACGTTGAATCAGATTTTGGTCGAGATGGACGGCTTTGAGCCGACCGAGAAAGTCATCGTGATGGCGGCCTCAAACCGTCCCGACGTCCTTGACCCCGCCCTCCTTCGCCCCGGCCGTTTTGATCGCCGAGTGGTCATTGATTTGCCGGACCGCCGCGACCGCGAGGAAATTCTTGTCGTGCATGCGCGCAAAAAGCCGCTTGGTCCCGATACCAATCTCGCCGTCATCGCGGAACGGACTCCGGGATTCTCCGGCGCAGATCTCGCGAATCTCATGAATGAGGGCGCCATCCTTGCCGCGCGCGAAGGACGAAAGGAAATCACCCAGTACGACCTCATCCGCTCCATTGAAAAAGTGATGCTCGGTCCCGAACGCCGGAGCCACCTGCTCTCAAAGAAAGAAAAGGAGATTACTGCCTACCACGAGGCGGGACACGCTCTCGTCTCGTCGGTGCTTCCGTATGCCGATCCGGTCCATAAAATTTCCATCATCAGCCGCGGAAGGGCGGCAGGCTATACGCTGAAGCTTCCTCTTGAAGACCGGAAGATGCAGTCCAAGAAAGAATTTCTCGATGACATCGCGACGTCGCTTGGCGGCTACGTCGCCGAGGATATGATTTTCAATGACATCACAACGGGGCCGCATAACGACCTCGCGGTCGCGACCGCGCTCGCGCGCGACATGGTTTCCCGCTACGGCATGTCGGACAAAATAGGTCCGGTCGCGTTTGGTGCCGAACGCCCCTACGGCGCGGATTTCTATTCACAAGACAGTGCCGCAAAAATGGACGGAGAAATAGCCCGCATCCTTGACGAGGCAAAAAAGAAAGCCTACGACGTTATCACGAAAGAGCGCGGTACGCTCGACGCGATAGCGAAGCGTCTCATCGAAACCGAGACCATCGAACGCGAGGAGTTCGAGAAAATACTCGTCGCAAACGGTATCACTCCTAAAAAGAAAGACGAAGAAGAGAAAACGGTGTAAGGTTTACAGGTGCGAAGTGTGCGACCGCCCCTAGCTCAACGGTTAGAGCACGGAGCTTATACCTCCGGGGTTCTTGGTTCGAATCCAAGGGGGCGGACCCATGCTACATCCCGAGAAGAAATTCATGCGCGCAGCAATTGCGAAAGCGATTGAGTCACAGAACGCCGGCGATTACGGTATTGGTGCGGTGGTAGTAAAGGACGGAGAGATTCTCGTTGCAGGGACGAATAGAGCGAAGATGGAAGGAGACTCAACCCAGCACGCAGAGATGGCGGTGATACGAGAGGCGTTCAAGAAGTCCGGTTCGCGGTTTCTTGAATCGTGCGTTTTATACACCACGCATGAACCGTGTCCCATGTGTGCCGCCGCCGCGGTATGGGCGCGCATGGACGGAATCGTGTTCGGTTCCACCCTCCAAGATATGGTTGATCATAGGAAAAAGAACGGGAACACCGAGTGGACATGGCGAACCATCGATATTCCTGCGGCCACGGTCCTCGCGCAGGGCGAGCCGAAATTGGATATCGTCGGGGAATTCATGCGAGACGAATGTCTGAAACTCTTTCATTCCTAGATTCGAGCGTTTGAATTCAAACCTAGCGGGTCGGGACGTTATAATTACTCCTATGAGGTCATTCATTCCTGATGGTGTGAAGCTCATGCCCAAACAAGCACGGCGGGTCTTCAAGGGCGTTATCTTTGATGTGTATCAGTGGGAACAAGAACTGTTTGATGGAACTCGTACCACTTTCGAAATGCTCAAGCGCCCCGACACGGTGCGGATTATCGCGATAAAGGAAGGAAAAATTGTCGTTCTCGAGCAGGAGCAACCAAGCTTTGGCCTGTTTTATGATCTTCCAAGCGGGCGGCATGATGTTGAGACAGAAAATGAGCTTGCGGCAGCAAAACGGGAGACTCTTGAAGAGACTGGCATGATTTTTAGTACATGGAAGTTACTAGATGTAGAACAGCCGCAGACAAAGATCGATTGGCTCATATACACTTTTCTCGCGAATGACTTTGTGAGTGAAACAGAGCAGAAGTTAGACGCAGGTGAACGTATAACCGTCACACTCAAAACCTTTGATGAGGTGAAAGGATTACTCAACAATCCAAAAGTAAGGTACCTCGCGAGAAACATATTCGACAAGGTGAGCTCGCTTGACGAGCTCGCCGCGGTTCGAATCCAAGGGGGCGGACAAAAAGCATGACTCCTCATATTCTCTATTCTGTCCTTTCACTACAGTCCTTTTTGAAAAAGGAGAAACCATCAAAAGTCTGCATCGTTACTTCCAAGAGACTCGTAAAGAAGCTCAGATGGGTGATTCGGAAAATACCAGGTGCACAGATAACTTTTCTGCCGGATGGAGAAGCCGCAAAAACATTGGACGAAATTGAAAAACTGCTTACGCAGTTCACCAAGCATAATCTTGACCGCCAAAGCATCATCGTTGCTCTAGGCGGCGGCACTATTGGGGACGCCGCCGGATTTGCTGCGTCCATCTATCTGCGAGGCGTTAGATATGTTCAAGTGCCTACGACGTTGCTTGCACAAGTAGACAGTGCTCACGGAGGGAAGACGGGAGTAGACTTTCGAGGATACAAAAATCAAGTAGGCGCTTTTTATAATCCGATTGCGGTAGTCGTTGATACGAGGCTTCTCAAATCGCTTTCACAAGAACAAGTCGTTGACGGGCTGGGGGAAGTGATAAAGGCGGGACTCATTAAAGATCCCTCGATACTTTCGCTTTTGAGAAAAGCGAACCTTGCCACACTGGTTCGCAGTCGATATATGTCGATAATCGTTAGAAAATCCATCGAGGTCAAATCGTTTTATATAAAAAGAGATCCGAACGAGGAAAATATCCGTCAAATACTTAACACCGGCCACACCTTCGGTCACGCAATTGAGTTGAAATATCACCTCTCTCACGGAAGAGCCGTGCTTATTGGGCTGTTTCAAGAACTCACGGTAGGGGAGGCGCTTGGAATTACTCCGCTGTCTGTGAGACGAAATCTTGTCGAGCTTATTGCTCGTCTTGGTATAACCTTAGATACGACCGCTCGTGTTGATTGGAAAAGCGTTTTGCGTGATAAAAAGGTCGCTGGTAGCAGCATTTGGTTTCCCGTTATAGAAAAGGAAGGCAGATCAAGATTAGTGAAGATTTCGCTAAAAAAGTTACAATTCCTTACTTGCTGATAGTCTATTCTGCATGCATGGCTTCGCCGCGCTCCTTGGTGAGCGCGGCAAGCTTTGGGAACTGTGTGAGTTCGGGGTCGTGTGCGACTAACTCCTGCGCCTCTTTACGTGCCGCTTCTACCATTTTGATATTTTTGAGCGCTTCCATCGCGATGTCGGAGATGCCCCACTGATGGGCGCCGTAGAGTTCTCCCGCGCCGCGGATTGCGAGATCGTATTCGGCAAGCTCAAAGCCGTCTTTAGCAGTTGAGAGGGCCTTCAAGCGTTCTTTTGTCGCCGGTCCATAGGTTTCCGGAAGGACGAAACAATAGGGTTGATGCGTGGAGCGGATGACGCGACCGCGAAGCTGGTGAAGCTGAGCGAGGCCGAATCGTTCCGCGCCCTCTATCAGAATGACAGTTGCGTTTGGAACATTCACGCCCACCTCGACGACTGATGTTGCAACAAGGATGTTCACCTCGCCTGCTGTGAAGCGATTCATTGTTTCTTCTTTTTCCGCCGGCTTCATCTTGCTGTGGAGAATCGCTATCTCGGCGTCCGGAAAGACTTCTTTCTTGAGGCGCGCGGCTTCCGCTTTTACTGATTTCGCCTGGAGGGCGAGCTGTTTTGCGGGGTCCGGCTCATCAATACGCGGACATATCACGTATGCCTGATGTCCTGCTGCAAGCTCCGCGCGAACGCGCGTGTTCGCGCGTTCGCGCTCCTTCGGCCCCAGCACTTCTGTCATGACGGGTTTCCGCCCGAGAGGCATTTCATCAAGCAGGGAGAGGTCGAGGTCTCCGTAAATCGTGAGCGCAAGCGTTCGAGGAATCGGTGTCGCAGTCATGGAAAGCAAGTGCGGAACAATTCCATGTTTACGAACAAACTCCTGCCGATGGATTTTTCCGAATCGGTGCTGTTCGTCAATGATGGCGTAGGCCAAGTTCTGGAAAATAAGTGTTTTCTCGATAAGGGCATGCGTGCCTATGACGATGGGAATTTCTCCATTTGCCACCCATTTCCGAAACTGTGCTTTTGATATGTGCGTAGATTCTTCTCTCCGTATCTTGGATGGGAATTTACGGCACTCGGTCCCGGTAATAAGTCCTATCTGGATCGGGTGGTCTTTGAAATGCGAAATGAAAGTGGAGAAATGCTGTTTCGCGAGAATTTCGGTCGGGCACATGTACGCGACTTGGAGCGTGCCAGAGTTACGGTTCGGGGGTCGCGAGGTTGCGACGAGATAGCTGGTCGCCGCGGCGACCGCCGTCTTTCCGCTTCCGACGTCGCCCTCAAGGAGCCGCGTCATGGGATGCGATTTTTCAAAATCGCGCACAATGTCTTCAATGCTTTTCTTCTGGGCATTCGTCGGTGGGAAGGGAAATGAGGCGACGAAGTCCGAAAGCGCTTCGCGGTTGACCGAAACCGGAAGCGCTTTTTCATGTGCCGCAAGCACGCGCCGCTTCTGCATTCCGAGTTGTATGGCGAACACCTCCTCGAATGCGAAGCGTTTCCGAGCTGCTTCTGCGTTCGCACGGCTTTTCGGTATATGGATCCAGATAAGCGCTGTCGAGAGGGTCGGCAGATTGTACCGCTTCAGAATTTCTTCCGGTAGCGGGTCGGAAATATTTTCGTGCAAATGTCCTTCAAACAATCGCTTCATTGCATGCAAGAACCAGAGCGATGAGATACCCTGACTCTCCGGATACACGGCGTAGAGACCCTCACCATCAGGAAGGCCCCCTTTCGTAAAAAGGTTGTCGTGAACGTCTTCGGGGGCAATCGGCGTCCGGTCTATCGTCGGATTCGCAAGATAGGGCTTCTCTGCCGTACCGGTTACTTTTCCGGTCGCTTTCACCACCATGCCGTCGTGGAGCGTCTTCGCGATGTAGGGCTGATTGAACCACATCAGTTTTATTTTTCCAGACGCATCATGGAGCCACGCTTCGGCTATCGGTCGCCGGCTTTTCCATGTTTTGCGCACGTCCGGTTTCCGGATGGTTCCGTACAAACTCACTTCAGTTCCGGCAGTTGCGCCCGCAATCGTTCCCGTCGGCCCCGCCGCTTCATAGCGGGCGGGGAAGTGATAGAGGAGATCGTGCACCGTTTTAATGCGCAGTTTTGTTAAAGCTCGTTTCTGGTCGATCCGAAGCCGCGTGAAATACTTCTCAAGGGGGTCCGTGGGGTGCATCGCACGGCCAGTATAGCGTCAAAAGAATCGACGTTTCCGGATGCGCTACAATATACCCATGCAATCCGACGCCTCTGTACGACACCCACTTCTTTTCATTTTCGTCATGGCTATCGCTCCGCTTGCAGCCCTCGCTGCTCCGGTTGCGGAAAGTCCCACCTGTTCATTATCGGCAAGCATCCCTATCGGCGGCGCCACAACCCTCTCATGGACGACCACGAATACGCAGCATTTTTCGATAGAGGGCATCGGCTATCTCGCGCCGGTATCCGCTGGGTCG
>Ga0209542_10018282_pt1 | contig 11362 bp, 11 predicted proteins | sample RifCSPhighO2_01_FD_184028 | JGI IMG/M metagenome (GOLD analysis project Ga0209542, IMG submission 184028) | Soil microbial communities from Rifle, Colorado - Rifle CSP2_plank highO2_0.1 (SPAdes) (version 2) | ecosystem: Environmental > Terrestrial > Deep subsurface > Rock core/Sediment ...
AGAATCAGGCGTCCATCTGGCCATGTCAGCAAAAACCTTCACAGCTCTTTCGGGCGTTTCAAAAACAGGCACGCCTTTTTCTTCCAGCTTTTTGCTCATTTGCTTTGTATATAATCCGCCGACAGCGCAGCACAAAATAGTTTTTCCGTATTTTTTTGCATCAGCTATAACATCAATAATTTTTTCGTTCAGCGTTGGCACCTGAAAAAGCAGACAGACAACAACACCGTCGTAGCAGCCTGACAAACAGGCATTTATTACCTTTTCATATCGCTCTGCTGTCGCGTCGCCTGTCAGGTCTATAGGATTATGTAAGCATGCATAAGCCGGCAGCTCCAAGCTTTGTTTTATTTCGTCTGTTGGCTCAGGCAAAAGCAAATTGTTGCGCCCCGCCTCGTCGGCAGCAAGAACGCCAAAGCCGCCGCCATCGGTTATTATTGCCAATTTTCTGCCAGATGTCCTTGGCTGCATGGCAAATGCCTTTGCGACATCAAACAATTCTTCCCATGTCTGCGCTTCTATGATGCCTGACTGACGAAAAACACCAGAATAAATTTTTGTCTCGCCTGCGAGGACAGCCGTGTGGGAAGAGGCAGCTTTGCTACCCTCAGCAGTTTTTCCTGCTTTCAAAGTTATTATCGGCTTTTTGCATTTTTTTGCAGCTTCAAAGAACTTTCTGCCATCTTTGACGCCTTCCATATACATGGCTATTACTGCTGTCCTGTCATCACCATCTAAATATTCTATCAAATCAGACTCACCTATATCAAGGGCATTGCCATAGGAAATGAATCTGGATATGCCTATATTCTCCTCGGAAAGCCAATCAAGCACAGATGCGCCTACAGCGCCTGACTGTGTGATAAAAGCTATAGAGCCTGTATTGGGCCTGCCCTGCTTTTCCCTAGGCAGAAAAATTGTATCAACGCCGCTTATAGGGTCGAAAATGCCCAAGCAGTTCGGTCCTATGATTCTTATCCTGTTCTTTGATAATTTCTTTATTTTTTCAGATAAAATTTTTCCATCCTCACCTGTTTCGGAGAAGCCTGCTGAAATTATTATAACTGCTTTTACATCTTTTTCTATGCATTCGCTTATTATACCCGGCACTGTCTTTGCAGGGGTTGATATGACTGCAAGGTCTATTTTTTCATCAATGTCCTTCAAAGATGAATAGCATTTTTTTCCGAGTATTTCCTCTGCGTTTGTATTTACAAAAAAAACTTTTCCTTTATATTCGCCATTTATAAAATTATTGGCTATCTCGTAGCCTATTTTTCCTTTCGTGTGCGACGCGCCAATTATAACGACAGAACCCGGATTGAAAAAATTGTTCATGAGATATAATTGAACATGGGTATAGAAATAGGTTTCTATTTAAGAATATTTTTTATTTCAGTTATGGCATTTTCGCTTTCTTCCAGCAGCTGCCTTTCTTTTTCGTATGACCAGTCAGACGAATTCTGGCTGATGAAATTATTTATTTTATCAATCCATTGTTCTGCCCTTTTTCTTGTTTCGCTGAATTTTCCTTTCAATTCAGAATAATATTCCTTTGGCGCAATTTTACCATCGCTGCCTTCCCGGCATCTTTTGTTATTATCATAATTAATGTAGCAATCCCAGCACTGAAACTCTCCAGTAATAGAATCTATTTTGACATCCTCAAACCTATCCAACTGGTCCTCTATCTTATAATTGGAAAAAACGATTTCTGTTGTGTCCGATATATTTATTCTGCGATAACTGCCATCTTTCCTAATGAAAACGGCATCTGGTTTTATATTTTCCAAGTATACGGCGACATGGCTGCCATCTTTGAACAGTATTGTATAATCATTGTCTTTTCCGAGATAATCATTATATATTTTTCTTATTTCATTCCTGTGGGCCTTGTACATTTTGTCATTTGCCTTAAAAACGTATTCATTGGGCTCTATTTTTACAAACCTTTCCTTTCCGCCTCCCCTGAATTTTACCGAATCAGCATCTGCCTGACTTATGAAAAAAGGCAGCAAAAAAATCATTGCATATACGAGCTTTTTCATAATCATTATAATAATCAAAACCTTTTTAATGCTGCGAGCACAAAAATAAGCCATGGCAAAAATAAAAACAGCCGGTCTTGTTATTCTCGGAATAATCATCACCAGCATACTTCCGCTTGTTATATACGGAATTGCCGCAAAATCTGTTGCGTTCAACGAGAATTTCTATTTTAATGAACTGGAGAAAAAAAATGTTTACTCATCGCTCTACGTATCATACGGTTTGGGGGCAGCTAATTACTTGTCTGAAAGCGAATTCAAAAACATAATCAATACGTTTCTTGGAAGGGTTCTTTCTTACATGAGAGGAGAAAAAGAAGAATTGGATTTAAGCGTATCTTTGGGTGATATATTTTCAGAAGAAAAAATAAGAAGTATGCTGAACAGCCTGCCAGAATGCAAGGCAGGCGAGCAGCCATTCACTAATGGAATAACTCCAAAATGCCTGCCGCCGGGCTCAAGCATTAGCCAGATAGTGGATATGATTGATACAAACCAGAAAATAGATATTTTGTCGTCAGGCCAGATGAGTGCTTTAAAAGAAAAAATGTCTGAAATCAGGAGCATGATAGAGAATATTTTTATGATAATCAATGTGCTTATTTTGGTTCTCATAGCACTTATAGCCGGATTTGTGCTTATGACAAGAAAATCCAAAAAATCCATGTTCAAGTGGCTTGGCTCTGCGCTGCTTATAAGCGGGATAGTTTCGATTATTACAGCGCTGATAATTCCGTTTCTGGTAAGCAGTGCGCTTTCGGGTATGGGGCAAAATATATTAACCGAAATAATTTCTGACATCCTGAAAGAGATATCAAATATCGTCATAATTTACTCGGTTATTATAGCGGCTATAGGCGCTGTGATGCTTGTTGTATCGAAAAAAATGAAGTCGCCTAAGAAATAGTTAAGTAGGCTCCTTCTTTTCAAAAATACTGTTTTGAAAATGAAGTCGCCTAAGAAATAGTTAAGTAGGCTCCTTCTTTTCAAAAATACTGTTTTGAAAATGAAGTCGCCTAAGAAATAGTTAAGTAGGCTTTCATAATTTTCACTTTCCCTTGACTATCACCATTGAACAGCCAAGACAGAAAACTTCATCCTTTCCGTGATAAAACTTGCTTGAGCCGCATTCAGGGCAGTGCGACGCATTCATCAGCATTTTCGGCATAGCAGCAAGCCTTATTATATGCATTTTTCACACCCCATGTTCTGTGCAAAAGGATGCTGAGATTCCGTTTATGTTTTTTATGATTTCAGCGCTCCTGCCGCATATTATGCAGAACATATTATTATTTTGCTATGGCGCTGTATAAAGAATCGCCTGTAACCTGTGTATGTAACAATAAGCAAAATTATAAGAAATTTGTCACTATGAGGGTAACAAAAAAATAAAATTCAACGAATTAAAGGATTTCTTTGCAAATATATTTGTATTGTGGGAGGGTGTGGGAACATGAAGCATCTTATTCCTATGTTGAAGAATTTCGGACTAAGCGACAACGAAGCAAAGGTATTTATAGCGCTTGCGAGTTTTGGCGACAGCCGCGCTTCAGAAATAGCAAAAAACACCAATGTGCCGAGAAGCAAGATATATGAAATAATCAAGAACCTTCACAAAAAGGGGTTTGCAGAGATATTGCCAGAAAAAATTGTTAAGTTCCGCGCTGTTTCTTTTGAAAAAGTATCGCAATTATTGATGGAAGACAGGGAAAAAGAAATAAAATCCTTGGCTGCTGATGGAAAGAAAATCAGCGAATACATCGCAGGCATGACGAATAATAATACAATCAAAGAAGATGGTATAGGGCAGTTTGTTGTATACAAAACAAAAAAAATGATAAGGAAAAAAATCGAGGAGATGGTTTCTACAAAAGAAAAAAGCATATTCATGGCGATAAGGCCTATAGAACTGAAGGAAATCAATTATATGAAAAAATACATAAAGAAAAACGGCATCAGAATCCTTACCCATATCGAGGGTGAAAACCTTAATTTTATAAAAGATTGGTCAAGAATTTCTGAACTCAACCATACAGACACTTATATGCCTGCCAGGTTTGTCATAAAGGATGGCAGCGAAGTCCTCGTTTTCCAGACAACGCCTGTCGCACTCTACAGCAAGGACCCCAGGTTCGTGGAATTAATGAAAAATTTCGAAACAATTTTATGGGACAACTCTGTCAACGGCGAAAAGAAAATAAAGTCCATTGAATCGGGGGTGCCTGTTGAAAAAACAGAGGTTATGAGGGGCTGGAAAAACGTGTTTTCAGAAATCACTGAAATGGTGAAAAGCTCGGAAAAAAATCTGATATTATGCGTTACAAGCTTTGGAATGAAAACTGCGCTGGAAAAAAGAAAATGCCTGCTGGAAGAAACAAAAAAACGCGGCGTCAGAATAAGGTACATAGCGCCATTGAACAAAAGCAACATAAAACATGCTAAAAAACTGTCAAAGCTTGTCGAGCTGAGGCATTACGACATACCAATAAGGTTTCTCATGAATGACAATACATGCATTTTCACATCAAAAGTCGTGAAAGGCTACCCCGACGAGATGATAAAAAGCACTGTGCCCGAGCTTGTCGCAAGAGTAAGGGACATGATAGAAAACATCTGGGACATATCCATACCTGCTGAGCTGAAAATTCGCGAGATAGAAACAGGCACTTCTATAGAAACGACAAAAATAATCTATGACAATGAAATCGAAAAAAGGCAGGAACAGTCATTTGCCGAAACGAAGAAGGAAATCTGCGTAATAGTTCCTGCAGCGTGCATGAAAACAGAAATGTGCGAGCTCGGGTCCCTGAAAATAAATGACGCAAAGAAGCTGGCAAAAAAAGGTATCAAAATAAAAATCATAACAAACATAGCAGAGAATAATCTCGAGGCCGCGAAAAGGTGGGTCAATATAGCGGAAATAAGGCATGCAAAAATAAAAGCCCCGGTATGTCTGGAAATATTCGACGAGAGGGAATGCATATCAATACATGAATGCATGGACATGAACAACAAGATGTTTCCAAGAAACATAGCGACTTGGTCCAACATGAGGTCTGAGATTATTTTCATGAGGTCATATTTCAGCGCGCTGTGGGAGGATGCCATTCCATTCAGCGAGAGAATCAATGAACTAAAGGGCATGCCTTCTGATAAAATTGATTTTCTCAGGGGAAGAGAGAACCTTTACAAGCTGCTTCCGCAGATTATTGACTCCACAGAAAAGGATATGTTAGTCCTCCTGACGCCGCATGGCGCATCCAGAATTTTCGGCTTCCTGATGAATAACATAAATGACGCCATAAAGCGCGGCGTCAAAATAAGGTGCATGATACATATCAACAAGGAAAATCTTGGCTTGATCAAGAAATTAAATATGGCTGAAATAAGGCATACAGACAAATCGCCTGTTGCAATGGCATGCTTTGACGACAAAAAGGCAATGATAATAAATGTAAAAGAGGATACAAACAGCATGGATTCTGATGACACGGCAATAATTATATCATCAAAGCCGATAGTGGAGATAAAAAGGCGCATGCTCGAGGAAAAATGGAAAAAAGCAGTGCCGATAGAAGAGCGGGCAGATGACATAAGGTCGTTTGTGCTGATGGAAAAAGAAAGCGCGAAAAAAATCAGATAGGCTTCGGTTTATTTGATTAAAGTTTTTTAATAGTCTTTCTTACAGGTTTTATAAATATTGTGTTAGCCATTAATTTTTTTCCCAAAGCTTTTTTCTTAGTAATATTTTTACTTGTTCTTTGGGAGCGGAAGCAACTGACATACCAAAGGTATGTCATACGACTTTAACCTTTCTTACAAGAAAGGGTCTCATTTGTATTCGCGCCATGTGTGCCTGCATTTTTCGCATCTGAAGAACTGGGTAGGTGGCTCGTCTGCTGAGCGCGTCTGCTGCAGCCACCAGTGAGCCCTTGTATGCTCGCATTTCGGGCATGACTTATCCGTCAAAGGCAGAATATTGCTGTCGCCTTCAATGACAACAATGCCTTTTGTATGTTTTTTTTCCTCGCTGATTTTCAGGCATTTTATATCTTTCTTTTTTTCAGCGCCGCACTTTCTGCATTTCAGGTAAATGTGCTTTGATTTTTTTTCCGGGATCATTATTGCACCGCACTTTGCGCAGAAATCTATTCCTCCTGTTGGCTCTGATTTTTTTTGTTTTTTCTGTCTTTTCTCTTTTCTGATTTTTTTTGTTTTTTTCATATAAACCGCCAAATAATCACCACATAGTTTCAACAGCAAGCCTTATATATTTTTCGTGGGACTTATATAACACTAAGTGGGAAAATGGTGGGTGTGAATTGTGAAGAATTTTAATTTAGTCAAACTGGACTCAAAAGGCAGGATACTTGTTCCTTTCCATGTCAGGAATCAATTGGAATTAGATGATGGAATGGAATTGGTTGTCGTGGGCAACGAGAAAAAGGAGATAAAAATTTTTCCGCTTATAAAGGGAAAGGCAGCAACAATACATGTCATGTTTTCTGATGTACCAGGGTCATTATCAAAAATACTGAACGTGATTTCAGGCAATAACATAGATATACTGACGAGCATTAGCAGGACGCTGGAGAAAGGAGAATTGGCCGAGTGGTCGGCAATAATAGATATATCCAGATGCAATGGAAACATGAAAAAACTTGAAAATAACCTGTCGAAATTGAAGGTTGTGAAAAAAATAGAGGTTGAGGAGAAATGAACACTTTTTTTAATGGAAACAAAAATGTTTTTGGGATCACGAAAAGCAGAAGGCATAAAGATAGCTTAATAGAATATTTTGACTCAATGTGTTATTCAGACATAGCAAACATACTTGAAAATGAAAAATTCATAATGGAAATAAATGAAAAAAATGGTCAGAGACACCCATTAATTAGATATTTGATAGACCACGTAAAAAGCAAAAATAATGGCGCGCGCGTATACAGAGGAAGGTCATATGACCTTGCAAAAGATGTTATAAGAGAAGTGGAGCCAAAACTTACTGTCTTCACGGGAAATGACCTTGCCCTGAATTGTGCAATGTATGATGGTCTCAAAGGAGAAAATGGCATGCTATATGATATTAAAAATGTGCTTAAGTCGTATAAAGAAGACGACATGATTGAACTTGAGTGGAAAAATGGCATCGACAAAAAAATGGAAATGACTATCCTGAAGCAGTCAGGAAATCCAAGGTTATGTTTCATGATACCAAAAGAAATGAAAATGGAAGATATTTTTGAGCAAGTACTGGACAGGGATAATGAAATACTTAAAATAAGCATGGATGGAATAATGAAATATGGCTGCTTAGCAGAGTCATTTTATTATAATCATTTGCAGCCGCAATTTAAGATAGCAAAGGATGAAAAAATCACTTGTGGATTTGAGGGAACAGAAGGCGACGCGGAATATGGCCCAAAGAAAGGCATATCAGATGCTGTAGTCGCTGTTGTTGACAGCGGGCGTACATACAAGGATGCTGGGCTGAAGATATTTGATGAAATCGGACCGACTTATCTTGTTTCTGCGAAATGCTTCAGAAATGAAAAAAAATTATTTTAAATACTTTTGTTTTATCTCTTTCTAATGGAGCTAAATATGGCGGAATCAAAAAACCCTGATGAAATTTTTAGAAAAGCATATGAATGCTATGAATACCTAAAACATAATTACATACCGTCTTCCAAGACATCAACCATTTTTCATCAATTTGACCTGAAAAAAATAAATGACAAGCTTTCTGAAGAGCTTGTTGAGCTTAGAGACTCTGTCAAAGGCATTCATAAAGACAACGTGCTGAAGGAGTGCAGCCAGGTTTTTTACTGGGCATCGATACTGGGTGTGTACAGAAGCTATAGTTATGATGAGCTTAAAATTTATGATGTTATACTTGACGGATATAGAGAAAAAAATGAATTTGAAATACCAAAAATAGACATGCAAAATCCGAAACAAACTGTATTCAATTCCTACAAATTCATAGGAAAATCCTGTAGAGAATCCCGCACAGACCCTGCTGAAGTGGGAAAATATGAAATAGAAGAAATAAAAAAAAGACCTTATCTATCCAGTCTTGTTGAAGGTTTCTAAACCCCGAACGCATATAAAATAAGCCTTGGATATCCCAGCAAAGGCGCGGCAAAAACGACTTTGCCGAGAATCTGCTCTTTCTTTATTATTCCAGAATCAGCTACGGCATTGTTGTCGCCTTTTATTATATAGCCTTCGTCATTCTTTTCTATTACACGATGGACGATAGTAAAAGGCGAATCACGCTGATAAATCACGACATCGCCGACTTTCAGGTCTTTTTCGCCAACTACAACCAGCAGGTCGCCGCGAGAGAGCCCGTTCGCCGCGACAAAAGAAACAAATTTTTCCTTTGTTATATTTAATGGCTCATAGAAATTTTTGTTATTGCCCCACCATTCACCAAATTGCTGTTCATGATACATGGAATCGGAAACCACGGAAACAATGGGCATGGGCGTGCCAAGGGCAAAAATCAGGAACTGGTAGAAAAGCCACGCAACTGCAAAAGCGGCGATTATCTCAAGGACATCCTTCCATAAAGGGCTTTTCTTGGATTTCATGCAATTTTATTAAAGAAGAAGGCTTAAAAATTCATTTCACATTCTGCAGCTGCTTTTTCAAATCCTTTATGTCGTCAATTATATGCTCTGCGGCATTGATTAATATCTTTTTCGGGTCTTTGCCTTTTACGGTAAGCACTGGCTTTGAGAGGTATGGATGCTCAATGGCATAGGCAGCAAATCCAAACCCCTTTTTTTCGCCTTCGGCTATCCATATATTCTCGTTTATTAGATTGACAAGCGTGGTGTTGTCGTGTACCTCGATTTTTACCTTGTCGTCGCTTTGTTCCTTGATTTCAATTTTCATAATATCACTTTGATACATTTATTTTATTTACAATAAATTAACATCATCTGCATTTATTATCGGCTTTGAAAAGCTGTCATCTGTTAGCCGTGGGCACGCTGTGTTCACATAAGCATCAAACATGAACAGCTTGCTGTCATTTATTTCATCCATAATAAGAACGAAAGCCTTTTTATCCTTTCTTTCAAGTGATTTTTTCACAGCAAGGGCTTTTTTTATTTCCATTTGTCCTGGCTTTGAGGAAACCAATATCCCGAATGTCTTTGCTTCCCTGCATTTGTAAATCCTTGCAAATCGCTTTTTTTCAAAAAGCGCTGTGTCGATTTTTTCTATCCTGTTTTTTTCTATATCTAAAGCATAAATAGGCTTTTCTTTCAAAGCCAATGAATGAAACCTGCCAGAACCGACAAACAAAAAGGCATCAATTTTTTTCTCAATCTTTTTTGCATTGTCTGTCCAGCAGCCCAAAATCTGCCCGCCTATAACCGGCTCTTTGCCCTGCTTTTTCATCTGCTCTGCGATTTTTTTCATTTCGTGCAGATGCTGGATTGTAGTAATCAGGCCTATTTTTTTTTCTTTTATAGCAGAAAAATCGAAGCTGCCTATATCAATTTTCCACGGATAATAAAGAACAGGGATTCTGGATTTTATATTTTTGTAGAATTTATTATGCCCTATGTGCACTATAATATCGCAACCAAGCATCTCCGCTTCATGAACACGCAAGTCACAGGCGCCATAGCACGGGTCTGCTGACAAAAATACTTCTATATTTTTTTGCTCTATTTTTTCAATGATTTCAATAGCCCTTGCTTTCAGCCCTTCAGGCAGCTGCAAAAGCAGCCTGTTTGGCTTTCTTTTCAATATCTCTGAAATTAATTCTTCCATAACTATCAGAAATAACCAATACTTATAAAGTTTTTGCATATAGGTAAAACATGTCGCATTTGATTGAGCTCAAATCAGTGGAAAAAACATACGAAATGGACGAAGTTGGTCTGCAGGTATTGAAAGACATAAACATGAATGTCGACAAAGGCGAGTGTATTGCAATAATGGGACCTTCGGGATCTGGAAAATCAACGATGCTTCATATGATTGGCTGTTTGGACAGGCCTACAAAAGGGGAAGTTATTATAGATGGCAAGGATGTTTCACGCCTTAGCGACAGCGAACTTGCAAAAATTCGCAGGGAAAAAATCGGGTTTGTTTTTCAGTCATTCCATCTCATACCCAGCATGTCAGCCCTTGACAATGTATTGCTGCCGATGTCGTTCAAAAAAACTTTCGTGGGCAATGAAGAAAAAAAACGGGCGGAAAAACTGCTTGACCTGGTCGGACTGAAAAAAAGAAAGGATCACAGACCAGCGCAGCTTTCCGGCGGAGAGCGGCAAAGAGTGGCAATAGCTCGTGCCCTTGCGAACGAGCCGGAAATACTGCTCGCAGACGAGCCCACGGGCAATTTAGACAGCAAGTCAGGCAAGGAAATAATAGACTTGCTCGTAAATCTGAACAAAGAAGGAACAACGCTTGTCTTGATTACCCACGACCAGAACATCGCAAAATACGCGGAAAAAATAGTCAGGATAAAGGACGGAAAAATAGAAAAAATAGAGAGGTCGGGATCATGAACTATAGATATTTTATAATTATAATGCTCCTGCTTGCATACACAGCAAATGCGGCAGAGCTTTTGCAAATAGAGTCAAAAACAAACCCTGCGAGCATAGTGCCCGGCTCTGCTGGATATATAGAATTGAAATTAGCGAATATAGGCTCAACAGGAATAGAGAGAATAGAGCTGAGCAGCGCCAACTTCGCAACAGAAATAAAACAAAAGACGCCTGTTTATCTTGAAGACCTGGGCAGCCTAGACGCTGGGAAGACATTATCAATAATAAAGGAATTTTCTGTTGCGCCCAACGCAGCGCCCGGGTTTTACACAGCGACTTTCAACATCAGGGCATGCCAGAGCAATTTATGCAAATCATATGTGCATTATGGAGTCATTACAGTCCAATCGCCGGCTAATATAGAATTATCTTCCGTGGAGCCGACAGAACTCAAACCAGGCGAGAACGAGACAATTTTCTTCACGCTCAACAATTTTGCAGACAATGCGCTAAGCAATGTCGCCATATCATGGGAAGACCCAAGCAGAACTATTCTTCCATATGGCATGGACAACAGAAAAACAGTATCAGAAATAAAGGCAAAATCACAGGCAAAAATACCGATGGCAGTAATAGTCATTCCGTATGCAAAGTCAAATATCTATCCGGTTGCTGTCAAAATTTCATACACAGACAATGTCGGCAGCCAGCATACATCCAACTCTACAGTGGGGATATCAATAAAAGGTGATATGAGTTTTATTGTTACGCTTGAATCGTCGAATGAAAAGGAAA
>Ga0209542_10018285_pt1 | contig 11361 bp, 14 predicted proteins | sample RifCSPhighO2_01_FD_184028 | JGI IMG/M metagenome (GOLD analysis project Ga0209542, IMG submission 184028) | Soil microbial communities from Rifle, Colorado - Rifle CSP2_plank highO2_0.1 (SPAdes) (version 2) | ecosystem: Environmental > Terrestrial > Deep subsurface > Rock core/Sediment ...
AATTATGAAGCTTTTCCTCATGAACCCTGGGGAAGTTTTTACGCCTGAATATATTTCGAAATCTTCCAAGCTTCCGTCAAGAAATACCAGGAAAGAAATTAATTTCCTGAAGAATCTCGGTTTTATAAAAAGTGGGATCCGCGAAATAGATATTTTAATATCCAAAACTAAAAAAATTAAAAAGAAGCGCGAGCCCGGTTTCCAATTAAACCCACTTTTTACATACAACCGCGGCTTGAGGTCGCTTTTGATAGAATCCGCCCCGATATCGCGCGAACTGCTCATGAAAAGGTTTCGCGAGTTGGGCCGGGGACTTAGGTTTGTGGCCCTTTCGGGAATTTTTGTCGGACAGGAGATCGTCGGGGATAGCCGCGGGCTTGATATAATGTTCGTCGGCGATAATATCGGCCGCTTGAAGCTTGAAAAAGTTGTTGGGAAAATAGAATCGGAACTCGGCAAGGAACTTAAGTATGTCCTTTTCGACACGAATGAATTTAAATATCGCCACAGCATGTACGACCGCTTCGTTTTAGATGTCCTCGACAACGAACACGACGTTTTGTTCGACAGCCTCCAGGCTGGAGTATAAAACTGCGCCTTTAGCTCAGTGGTAGAGCGTTCCGTTCACATCGGAAAGGCCGTAGGTTCGATCCCTACAAGGCGCACCACGTTGGAATGTCAAAGCAGAAAAGAAAAATTTTCATAAGGATTTTTTTGGATAATTTCAGCAGGGGTGCTGATTTTTTTGTTTGGTATTTTTGCTTGGCATAGGGATAAAAATGTGATAATCTTTTACGCGTGAGTAATGGTGCTCACAAACTAGCGGAACGCTAGTTCTTTTAAAACTACGGAACGTAGGAGGCAGAAATGAATCCGAATGCATCGAAGAACCGCGAACTCATTAAGCAGTATCCGTTCGTGTCCGACATCCTGTCGGCTCGAATGGAACCACACAACGGACAGGGCGGAACGAGCGTCAACGACCTCACCATCCGCGTCGAGAAGGCCGACGGAGATCTGATGTTTCGCCGCGCCGACAATGTCGGCCTCGGCGATTCGTCGGGTATCTTCCAGTTCAAGGGCAACCGGAAAGATCAAGTCATGCGGCGCGGCGAATACCTCTTTGCCATCGATGGCAAGGGGAAGATCGTCAACCGCGTGAACTGGCCGAGGAATGACGAGGAAAAGAGAAAGACCGGCGAGATTTACGGCTGGTCTGCGCTCTGGACGGGACGGGTCACCTTCGCGAACAACAAGGAAGTTTACTCGAATCCGATCTGGGACAAGGTGAGGTATCTCGTCTGGGTCACCGTTGAGGCGTGGCATGCCGACACGAAGAACGACGACGTGCCTGGCGGCAGGTTCGGCGAGTTCAAGGATCGTTTGATCCACATCACGATCTACAGCGCGCCGGATCAGGGCTTCGAGAAATTGCGGGAGGAATCCAGCGCGTACTCGAATCTCGTACTGGATAGCCGGTTGATGACTCGTGGTGTGATCGAAAAAGACCACGACATCGTCAGTATCGGCGGCATGCTCTACGAGATGTGCATCACGTTTCAGGACGAGGTGTACTTCAACGGCATGAAGGATGTTCTCGACACCGGTCCGTTCCGTGGCGCGTCCGGTCAGTTCGGCATGGTCAAGGTGCTCTGCGCCGAGATGTGCGGTTACGACCGCGTCATGCTCGAGGACAACTCGAGCTATGTCACCTTCCAACTCCGTCCGGGCTCGAAGCACATGTACGTGCTCGGACAACAAGGGACGCTTCCTCAAATCCGCAATCTCGTGAGAACGGTGGTGCGAATGTGAAGCCAGAAACCTGAACTGCGCGCCGCGTTCAAGCCGGACAAGAACGTCTCGGTCATGTAGCCAGTTCATTCACCTAAGGGAGTGCGTGGAGCAATCTGCGCACTCCCTATCTTTTTTTCAAAATCTCAAAGAACAAAGAATTTGCCACCAAAACAAAGTAACTGAATGGGGTGTTATATTAATTATGGAAGCAAAATCCTTTGAAAGTTTCCGCCGGTCTTGGCTTATCGTTATTTTCTCGCTTGCGCTCGGCTTCTTTTTTGATTTTCTTATATTTGATAAAATTCCGGGCCTTGGCTTAGCTTTATTTATTGGGCTCATTGCGGGCTTTTTCGTATTTCTGGCTATATATTTAAAAAGGCCGATCAAAGCCGATGTTATGTGGCTGATTCCCTTGCTCCTGTTTTTTGCGGCAATGGTTGCGGTGCGGGCGAACCCATTACTGATCGCGTTGAATATTTTGGGGTGTATGCTCCTACTGCTTCTCATCGCCGAAGTGAGCGTCCGCGGATCGGTAAGACAATTTGTACCAGTCGACTATTTAAAGGTTCTCCTCTCCCCATTTCTATTTATTAAGCCATTACTTCAGACTGGCTCGGATGTCCTCTCCGTCCGCACAAGATACGGTGATCAGAAAAAACTTACGCAGATTTTGCGCGGGATCGTAATTACGCTTCCGGTCGTAATTATTTTTGGATTTCTTTTCGCCTCCGCAGACCCAGTATTTAATAAATACGCGACGGGCCTCGTCAGTTTTAATCTCGAGGAAGAAACAATCGCTCGTTTGATCCTGATACTTGTGGTGACGGTTGTGTTGACCGGGGCGTACGGGTATTCGTTTACCGGCAGCCCATTTTCCTGGGGACGGCAGGATAACGGCAGGCGCCCGATCGGACAGCTCGAGACTTCGATCCTTCTCGGTTCTGTAAACGTTCTTTTCCTGGGCTTCATACTCATCCAAATTGCATACCTATTTGGCGGTGAAAGTTATATAACGGCGCAAGGATTTACATACGCGGAATATGCCAGGCGAGGATTTTTTGAATTGATTGCGATTGCGATCCTTTCGTACTTGATACTTTTTGGCGTTGAGAAATTTGTTGAGCGTGACGGGGATCATCCCCGAGCATTTAAGATATTAAGTTCCGTCTTGGTGCTTCAAGTTGTGATAATAATGGCCTCGGCATTCTACCGGCTTTCGCTTTACGAGCAGGCTTTCGGCTTTACGACTCTTCGCTTATATAGCCACGCCTTTATTATCTTTCTCGCCGTCGTTTTTTCTTTCTTGTTGTATAAAATCCTTATCGAAAATAAAGATAATACTTTTGCATTCCGGACATTCTTGGCGATAGTCGTGTTCCTCGGCGTCATGAATGTGTTCAACCCGGACGCATTTATCGCAAGGAAAAATTTGGAGCGATTCAATTCAACTGGAAAGATAGATACCCCATACTTGCTGACTTTGTCGGCAGACGCGACTCCGGTTAGTATCGTCGCGCTTGATATTCCTGACGAGAATATAAAAAAAGAGGCAGAAATACATTTTCTAAATAGATTACAAAATAACCTTTCAAGAGAACAAAAGTGGCAATCATGGAATTTAAGCAGGGCAAGAGAAAATTCTTTGATTAAAGAAAGAGAGCTCAAATAAAGTTGCCCCAAATCTAAAAACAAAAAGGCGTAAGATTGTGAGAACCTTGCGCCTTCGTTCGAACTCTACACTTCTGCCGGCGAAGGTTTCAGCGAATACAGCGCGCACGGCGACCGCGCCTCTCGCAGGCAAGCTTGGTCCGCGGCCTCGCTCGTCGCCGACCTTGCTTCCCTCAAAAAACCTGCTATAATAAATAGATAGTGTTGCCTCCGACTAGCTCGGAGGTTATTTATTAGGACTTTCAAAACTACAAGGAGGAGAAGAGATGACCCGGGATTTAAAAGTTTCGTTGCCAGCGGGTGAGGTTGCCGCTTTTAACATTCAATATTGGAGGCGGCAGTTAAAGGGTACTGAAAAGATTTTCTTAACCGATCCGATTATTTTTCGCGTCCCCTTTGATTATCGGAAAATAATCATGGGGTTTCGCAAAGACGCGAAGAGATTTGGAGAGGGGAATTTAGTTTTGTTGCGTATCTGTTTTTGTGATGACATAAACTTGGTCACGGCAAGGAATTTTTTGTTGACCCTTGCCGACCAGTTTATCCCGGTGGCCGCAAGTTTTTCGAGAGAGGAATTTGCGGAGGATCTCGGCGACCTTGTCGTCCGTGTGGTCAAGGAGTAGAAATCCGGAAGGGGATGCGCTTAAGCGCATCCCCTTCTTTTCGTTTTTGGGATAAGATTTAGGTATGATAGTAGAGTCTTTTTCGGTGGTTATTCCTTCGTATAACGGCAAGGAATTTTTAAGAAAAACACTTCTTGCCTTAAAGAAAAGTACGAGTCAGCCGCTACGATGTATCGTAGTAGATGACGCCTCGGTGGACGGGACATTCCAAATGCTCAAAAAAGAGTTCCCGGAAGTCATGGCAGTTCGGAATGAAAAAAATCTTGGCCCGACCGCTTCGCGCAACCGCGGCGCGAAAAAAACGGAAGGGGACGCAATCGTGTTTATTGATAACGATGTTTTGGTCCGTCCGGACTCGATCGATCGGCTCCTCGATTTTTTATCAAAAACCATCAACGCCGGTATGGTTGGCGGCACGCTTATAGATGAGAAAGGAAGAAATATTCCCTGGAATATGGGCAAGAAATTAGGCACGGGGCTCATACGAGAATATGATTCGAATCGGGAAGTGAGCTGGGTTGCTGAAGGTTTTATTGCCGTTAGAAAAGAACTCTTCGATGTAATTGGAGGATTTGATGAATGGTTTTTTATGACCGGCGAAGGGCCTGATTTATCTGAACGAATGAGGAAAAGAGGATTTAAAACATATTTTGTCAAAGATGCCGTAGTAGATTTGCGCGAAAGCCATACGCATCCCCGCTGGAAACGCAAGATTTGGTCATGGATGCAGTTCCCGAAGTTCTACTTCAAGCACGGATTTCGATAATTCTTATCCCCAGCGGTCTCGAACGTAGGGAGAAAATGTGGTATAATATGGGAAGTTGAGTCCGGGGGTCGAAACTTTGACTCAAATTTCCTCGCGAGGGAATTATTAGAAATTTATTAATAAACTTTTTATAAAAAATGATAAATTACGGAGTGCAAACCTGGGGCGAAGTCTTGATAGCTTCATTTTATGAGCTTTGGCTCGGGGTAGTTGCTTTCGCTCCTCGTTTGATAGGGGCGATTATTGTATTTGTCATCGGCTGGGTTATTGCCTTGGCCCTTGGCAAAGTTGTCTCGCAGATAATCCGTTCGCTTAAAATCGACCAGGCGTTGAAATCGATCGGCGTTGAAGAGCCGATTGAACGCGCGGGCATTAAGCTAGACGTAGGCGCTTTTATCGGCGGGCTTGTGAAGTGGTTCTTCATAATCGTATTTTTCACGGCTACCGTTGAGGTGCTGGGACTTACGGATGTGACCAACTTCCTAAGCGAGCAAGTTCTTCCTTACTTGGGGAACGTTTTCGTTGCCGCTTTGATCTTAGTAGCCGCCGCCTTGATCGCGGATGCGATAGGCAAACTTGTTACCGCTTCTGCAAAGGCGGCTAACTTGCCGTCGTCCGGTTTCTTGGGAGGCGTTTCGAAATGGGCGATTTGGATTTTTGCTATCTTGGCCGCAATGGCGCAGTTGAAAATCGCGGGACCGATGGTGCAAACTCTCTTCATTGGAGTAGTTGGCGCGTTGGCCTTGGCGCTTGGATTGGCCTTCGGCTTGGGCGGTAAAGACACAGCCGCGCAGTACCTCGAAAGGCTTCGAAAAGAAATTCGCTAATTATAAATCTTTAGTGATACAAAAGCCCCGCTCGCGCGGAGCTTTTGGTTATAAAATAAAATGGGAGGACCATATGGTCCTCCCGTCTCTCGATGCCTAGTAGTTTCCCTGTCTCTTTTGTTCGCGCGTTATAGCCCTATTGCACTTGATACTCGAGATAGCGAAATACAGCGCGGATACAATAAAGATTAGAAAAGGTGGAAGTATGTATTCCTTGAATTTGAAAAAAACTACCATTGATACAGTCACGGAGAAGATGGTGAGCAGAAGGCTTACGTTGCTATGTGCGTCCCACCTTTTTATCTCCGCCTCAAGCTTGTCTGTCGTATTTATCATTGCGGGATCTCCTCTCTGCAAAGACTAAATTTTGCCCTAACTCTAGTACAAAAACCTCATTTTTGCAATTAGTCTGGAAATAAAAAAAGCGGGTCGGAGCTCTTTCGAGTCTCCGCCCGCGTTGGCTTTTACTTTTCTTGCTGCAGAGCTCTTACATGGAAAATAGCAATTTCTCCACTTTCTCTGCAGTCTTTGCAATTATCAGAGAAGGCATATCCTGCGCCGATGCACGAGGGGCATTTTCGCATTTCTCTTTCCAGGATCTCTACTTCTCTCCCATCCTTTAGTTTTACTTTCGGTGTTACTAATTCTCCTTTGAACCTCACCTTAAACGGCTTGACGCCAGCTATGACTTTTTTGTTAAATCTGTATCTCTCGGTCACATTAGGTTCAAATGTACTTGTGTCAAAATTTCTAAACCTTGTCTCGAAATTCATCTTCCTTCACCTCCTTGTTAGAAGTTTCGATTCGCCTTAACTCTAGTTCAAAAAGGTCAGTGTCAGTACCAATGCCAGACTCGCGCCTCCTCCTCAGCTTTTTCCAAAGAACTTGCGAGATTTTCCTCTCCCTTGATTTTAATCGCCGCCATAATGGTCCTTTTGTCGAAGAGCGGAAGGAAAAGACCTTTCTTCGCGCCGGGCCATTGCTGGTTTAAGAATTGACCGGACACTCTTTCGATGATTGGCGCTTGGGTGATAAAAATATCTCGATCCCATCCAAACTCACGCGTCATCACATCTCCAGGTTCGAGATTGAGAAAGACGCGCCCCTCAGTGGTATAAATGGTTTCGTATCGAAGAACAAGCCATGCCTTAGGATGCTGCCAACCTCTCTCCGGCCTGCTCAGCTCTACAACCATGTTATGGCCTTCGCGGAGGATCTGCTGTAACTTTTCGCAGAGTTCCTCCGTTTCTTCTCCTTTGGGGAGCTTTGTGAGCTCGTGAGAGCAAAATTTGTCGTAGAGCTCCCAAAATGTTTCGCTGCCGATAGGTGGTAGAGCCGCTGTTTCGTTCATGACTTCCTCCTAACTTTAAAGAAGTTTATGGTTCCGCCTCAACTTAGCGCGAAAGGGGATTTTTGGCAATAAAAACGGGCGGAGTCCTTTCGGTCTCCGCCCGTTAGTTTCTGAGTTCTTGTTTTGTCAAAAGTTATAGGCGCTGTTGCAAGTGACACACACAAGGAAATTCGGTTCTCCTTCTCTTGCCGGCCAAAGATATGTTTTCTTCATACAATGGCCTTCTTTCCGCCAGCAAAGGATGGAAAGGATGTTTCCTCGACGATGTCTTGCCAAGACTTTGATCTCTTTTGGCCAAGGATAACCTTTGACTAATTTTGCTTTCTCTCCCTCTCTTTCTTCTTTGATCCCACTTTCTCCAAGCAACCACTTGAGTAAGAAAAAAAGAAGAACTACGAGGGATAATACACCAAAAATTACGATCGGGATTTTCATGCTTCACCTCCTTTTCCGCCTCAACTTAGCGCGAAAGAGGATTTTTGGCAATTACCAATTTATTCTATTTCAAGGATAACCCTGCGTTTCCCTTCGGAGACAGCGGATACCTTAACATATTCCAGGCCGGCAATATCGCAGAGAGATTGGGCGTGCGACTTGAGGTCACCTCTTTTCATAAATAACCTTATGCCCAATTTGTTATTGCTCGACCTCCATTGCATTTTTGTCCTGCGAGCAAGACCTGATGGAGCTAAAATGGAAAGGATCCATTCGCCTCGTTTTTTACCTCGCGCGTATGAAATTTGATCGCCCATTTCCAGACCCCTGACTATACCATCCCGAGGATTTTTAAGTGCCATTCCCTTCACCTCCCTGTTAGAAGTTTCGATTCGCCCTAACTTTTCTATGAACCATTTTTCTTTCTCGCGAGGGTGTCGACGATTACTGCGATGGCCAAAATGGAGATTAACACGAGGGCTCCGAGCAAAATACCATCACGAAATTGATCCGGTTCTTCTGGCTGGGTGGGGGGTACGCTGGTCTCGGTATTTTGTCGCCTGCTTGGATGATTCGGATTCCAGGGACTCTGCGGATTTGCGGGGTGGAACGGATTTGAGGGTCCGAACGGAACCTCCCCTTTGTTAAGTAGCTTCATATATATAACCTCCTTTTCGCTTTAGACATTATGTTAAATTAACAGCTTTGTCAAGTATTTAAAATCTTTTTTGCAATTACCAATTTAAAAACGATCGCTTATAAACTGGTAATTTGAAATGATGCATAAAATCTGCTATCGCCGAAAATATTCATCATTTTTAACAAATAAAAACGCGGACAGATTTTCGGTCTGTCCGCGTTTGCTTTGACTCCTTCACACCATTACTTAACGATTTTGTAACAGGAGTAGGAATCGCTTACTGTTTTTATGCGTTCAACCACCCCTTCATATCCAGCTAGCTCTGCCATCATTGATGCGATGCGTCCTAATTCATGTTTGTCCCGAATTTCCACGTTGAAATCCTTTTTTGACGTCGATTTATTCCATGTCATATCGACGCCTTCGTCATCCGCGATTCTGAGTACAAGTGAACCCCCTTGCTCATAGAAAACGATTCTATCGCCAATCTTTAGGCCTCTCTTTTGACCATCGCGTGTTTTTAAAGCCATTTCCTTCACCTCCTTTTATTTTAGATACTATGTTAAATTAACCGTTTTGTCAAGTATTTAAAATCTTTTTTGCAATTAGTCTGGGAATAAAAAAGCGCGGGGGATCGGATGATCCTCCCGCGCGTTTTGCCTACTACTCAACCGTACTTGAGCAACCTGGACAATGAGTAGGGATTGTAGATCTGCTATCTGTCTGGATTACAGCCTCGCAGCCGGAGCATCGAGCTTCGAAATACAGACAAACCCCAATCTTTTCCAGGTCTGATTTTAATCTCGCGCCACCCTCTTCAGTGGCGTTGGAGACTACGGTATAAACAGGACTACTCATCCTTCACCTCCTTTCGGGTGAGATTAGTTCGACTTCGTCCTCTTCGTCCAAAGACACCAACTTTCCGTTATGCAACCGGACTGCGTTGAAGTGCGGGTTGAGAGGAGTTTCAACTTTGACGTGCTCCGCGCTCCACTCTGACTCCCGTTTCGGTATAAAGAACCTGTCTCCAGGCTTTAAGTTTTTAAATAACATTGTTTAGCCCTCCTTTTCGCTGAAATATTAGCGCAAATGCGTCTTTTTGTCAAGTTTTTGTGTAATTTATTCACACCTCTTGACTCTGTAATTTACCTGTATATAATGGATACACAATCTATGTTGAATTACTTGCTAAAAACCAAACTTAGAAGCGGATAAACTCTAGCCTTTCTTGGCGTGATGACCCCGCTTCAGCGGGGTTTTTTAGTAAAAAAGATCGTAGATTGTCCGGACTGAACGTTGACAACAGAATAAGTAATTAAGCACCAAAATAAATTAGAGAACAAAAAACTCCGACGCACTAATTAGAAATAGTTATTGAAGGTCGGAGCTCCGACTGAAAACGTCGGAGTGTTCTGGTTTGATGTTCTAGTGGTAGAGCATTTGAATCGGAGCGGGTTAATAAGGGCGTATGGTGGATGCCTAGGGTCTTAAAAGCGAGGAAGGACGTAGCGTGACTGCGATAAGCGTCGGGGAGGTGTCGAGCAACCTTTGATCCGGCGATTTCCGAATGAGGAAACTCAATTCGAGTAATGTCGAATTACTTTGCGAGTAACTTCGTAAAGAGTACACCCAGGGAAGTGAAACATCTCAGTACCTGGAGGAAAAGAAAACAATTTCAATTTTTAATTTTGTCTGCAAGATGTAAGACAGAATTAGAAATTGATCAATTCCCTAAGTAGCGGCGAGCGAAAGGGGATCAGCCCAAACCTCGTTCTACTATTTAGAATTTATTCTTAGTAGTAGGACGGGGGGTAGTAAGAAATAGACTTTCCGGAGCGTATAGCTATGTTCAGGAAGGGAGTCAATAAAACTATAAGTTGTTTAAGGGAACGGCCCTGGAAAGGCCGGCCAAAGAGGGTAATAGCCCCGTACTTGAAAAACCTTATATGCTCCTTGTCTATTATCTTGAGTACTTCGAGAACAAGATGAGCTCGGAGGAAACAGGGAGAACTACTCTCCTAAGGCTAAATATTTTAAGACACCGATAGTGAACTAGTACCGTGAGGGAAAGGTGAAAAGAAGCCCGATGAGGGCAGTGAAATAGTACCTGAAACCATATGTCTACAAGGAGTCGAAAAGGTCCCGCGCAAGCGGTGTACCTTAACGGCGTGCCTATTGAAGAATGAGCCAACGAGTTATTGTGCATTGCTAGTCTAATCCCGTTCGCGGGAGGAGGCATAGGGAAACCAAGTGTTAATAGCGCGAAAAGCAGTGCGTGATAGACCCGAAGCCGGGTGAGCTACCCCAGATCAGGGTGAATGTCGTCGAAAGACGGCAGGAGGCCCGAACCGTTTAGTCGTACAACGCTATCGGATGAATTTGGGGTAGGAGTGAAAAGCTAATCGAACCCGGGAATAGCTGGTTCTCTCCGAAATAGCTTTTGGGCTAGCGTCCGCTACAACTACGCAGGTAGAGCTACTGGAAGGTGACTAAAGGGAGAAATCTCGAGTTACCTACCAAACTCCGAATGGCGTAGCTTTGGGCGGCCAGTCAGACTACGGGGGCAAAGCTCCGTCGGTCGAGAGGGGAAGAGCCCGGATCTCAATCTAAGGCCCCTAAATTGTGTCTAAGTGTAAGTGAGGTGGTGAGGTTTCAATAACAGCGAGGAGGTTGGCTTAGAAGCAGCCATCCTTCAAAGAGTGCGTAACAGCTCACTCGTCAAGAGACCTTGCGCCGCAGATGATCGGGACTAAGACACATGCCGAAGGTGAGGAATTATTCTATATTCGTATAGATTAATTGGTAGGAGAGCGTTCTAATTGCTGCGAAGCTAAAGGGGTGACCCATAGTGGAGCGATTAGAAGTGAGAATGTTGGCACAAGTAACCACAACTCGGGTGAAAGACCCGAGCACCGCAAGCCTAAGGTTTCCTTGGCAATGATTGTCAGCCAAGGGTTAGTCGGTCCTAAGTCGATGACGAAAGTCGCAGATGAAGGGCACATGGTTAATATTCCATGACTTCCTTATTTTTTGACGAAGGGACGAAGATTAGTAAATCAAGCGTGTTATTGGATTCGCGTTCGTGCGCGGAGGGGTGTTTCGAGGAAAATCCCGGAACGGCCTTTTGGCAACTTTTATGCGTACGAAAATTCTCTCCTTCGGGATGGGAAATTTGATTGAGCAGTCTTCCTAGAAAATCTTCTAAAATTATGAATAGGGAAACCGTACCGAAAACCGACACAGGTGGGCGAGGCGAG
>Ga0209542_10018286_pt1 | contig 11361 bp, 9 predicted proteins | sample RifCSPhighO2_01_FD_184028 | JGI IMG/M metagenome (GOLD analysis project Ga0209542, IMG submission 184028) | Soil microbial communities from Rifle, Colorado - Rifle CSP2_plank highO2_0.1 (SPAdes) (version 2) | ecosystem: Environmental > Terrestrial > Deep subsurface > Rock core/Sediment ...
TCCACAAAACTCCGGAGCACCAGGATAAATACTTGCATTTTGATCATTACAATCAGTATCATCAGCAATAAAACCCACTGCATCACAAACTCGATGAGAAACTCCCACATTTCCAAAATTATCACCATCGCCATCTTCATAAGCCATTGTCAAACAATTAGTATTGCAAGTTGGAACATTATCATCGCAATCAAATATAATTCCACAGCCAACCTGTGATTGATTATAGAAATCTCCGTCGTTATCATTACAAATCAAAACAATCGTTGTATCAATATCAAAACTAATGAAAACTTCTGCTTCAGTATTTCCAATAAAATTATGGACAGAATTAACTAAAAACAATCTCAAAACATGCGGCCCATCTGCAATATTCTGCAGTTCAAAAGAATTCTCGTCAAGCCAATCAGAATTTGCAGCCTCAACACCATTATACTCAACAACATTATCAACATTATAAAACATATAATTTGTCGCATCACTATCCAAATTAAAATGCAAATGATTATTTCCCTTGCCAAGAACAGAAAAACCATAAGTCACAAAATCAAATGTAATATTATCAACGGAAAAAGCAGTATTATTTAATGGATTTGAAACTTGCAACGTCGGCAAGCCACTAAACACCAATGTCCGACTTGTATTTTCAACTGTTGCAGTATTAATATTTCCAGTTGTATCTTTTGTCTGAACACCAAAAGTATAATCTGTATTAGGAAACAAATAATCAGTAGTATAATTTGAAATAACGCCACTTGTTAATAATTCTGTTCCATTCAAAAAGAAAATTAATTCCGCCAAATCACCGTCAGTAGGATTTGTCCAACGCCAAGTAATTGAATTTGAAGTAATATTACTTGCAGTTAAATTGGTAATTGGCCCAGGAGGAGTCGTATCGACTGGCCCTCCACTCGACGACGAACTGCTTGAAGACGAACTTCCACCTCCACTTGAACTTGTACTCTTCTTCCCCTTACCTTTTTGATCAATATCAACTGGCTGTCCTTTTGGATCTTCCTTCACAATTCCAGTTTCTTCTTTGTACAAAGTAAAAAGAGTAACTTTATTTATTTTATCAATATTATTTTTTGTTTCAATTGATAGTTCTCTAACTTCTCCATCTTCTAATGTTAAATTTTCTATAATTTCATAAGAAGCAGTTCCATTTTCAATAACTATTCTAGCTCCAATAACTTCTTTATCAGAAGGATTTTTCTTAACTTGAAAAACCAACATCTCCCCATTATAACTAACAGTATCGGGCAATATTTCTAACGGGCCTTCAAATTCAGAAGTTACAAATAATTCCTTAATAACATCAACATAACCTAAATAAAAAATTAAAAATGCTACAACAAATAAAAATATTACAATAGCAACCCTCACAGACTTAGATAATTTTCCCTCCTTATCTTTTTCAAACAAAAATTCTCTTCCCAAACCCTCTTTTCTCATTTACTATAAAAGAATAAGCCCCTTATAAATATTTTCCCCTTTATACTACTTAATAAGTAATTCCAGAAACATTATATTTTTCAAAATGAGTTTTATTTATACCCGTATTATCAATCCTAAACCAACTTGGCATTCCAGTTACCCCATTATGACTTGGATTATTCCCACTATCAAAATAAATATAATCAATTTTAGATTTATCATAAACGGGAATTCCTTCTTGTATAAATTTATTTGTATTTACAAAACTTTCAATTCCAAAACCATTCGGATCCGCAGATAAATTTCCACTCAATCTCTGTAAAAAATTAGGTGCATTAATATTAGCAGCATAATAATCATTATTTACGTGACTTAATAAATTTGTTACATCATTACCATTTACATAATTACCTTCATATATTGTTTGATTAAATCTTTTTGAAATTCTTGCATTAGAATTTATAATATAAACCGGGTCTTCAAATCCAGAAATAGGAATCATTGTTGAAATATTTTGCATCCTTTCCCATTTCGCCAATCCAGATTTGTCCTTCATTAAAAAATCAGATTCTAAGGTAAACCTAACATACCATGGATTTGTCTGTTCAACATAAAATTTAGGATTTGAAAAAGTTACATCAACATTAATTTTCTTCGACTTTTCATTTACTGAGTTTATAATATCCCCATAAGTCGCTCCAATAAGTATTGTATCATTAACTCCATAGATAGTTCCGTTAAAAAACGCTTCATTAAAAAAATCATCAACATCTCCAATATAAGTTCCAGAAGTTGTAATTTGATTCTCAGCTAGAAATATTATTCTATATCCAGAAACATACATCTGTCTTTCCAAATTACTCTCGACAGAATCCAAAAAACTTTCCATAGAAGAAATTCTAGTACCAATTGTTTGTCTTTTATCAACAGCAGAATAAACTTCAAAAGAAACAAACATCAATCCAATTAAGGTAATTGCTATTAAAGAGAAAATTTGTGCTTTTTTATTTTTTATTTTCATTTTTTATCTCCAAACTCTCGCTTGCACCTCCATATCCCATGTAAACGGAATTCCTTGAACTTCAGATGTTGATAAAGTCAGATCATTATTTGAAAATTTCGTCTCAATTTTACCATTCCCATTCAAATCTAAACTTTTCAACAACTTATATACGGCAATATCAATAGCATCATTAGTATTATAACTTGGCGACGCAGATGACGTAAACGAACATGAATTAGAACCTGTATATCCACTTGGAACTTTAATAGTAGAATTTGTTCCATCCTCAAACTCAATACTCCAATTACATCCGATTGCACTTGAGACTATCTGAGAAAAAGAAGAAATATCCTTAACCAAAGTATAAATTATTTTATCATAATTAGAACCAATTGAAGAATTACCTGGAGCTAAACCGGTTGATACTCTTACCAAATTATTTTCAGGAACAAGATTTGAAATAGGAACATTAACAACAAATGGGTCCCCTAAATCAACATAATCACTTCCATATTTAGACAAATCATAAACCCTTGTCCAATTCCCTAGAGACGAATTATACACATCAACTTTGTCCGTCCATCGGCTTCCAGAATAAGAAACAACCCTTATTTCATAAGGGATAGTATCATTAGGAACAAATAAACTTCCCTCAGAAATCGTATTCCCGAATTCAGGCGTCTCAGCAGTTATAACTAATCCATAAGGAACTGTCTTATCATAATCATAAGAAATATATGAATCAGAAAATAATGTTGAATCAATCGTTCCAGCAACAATCGTTTGCTCAACATAAGAAGCATCAATTATCTCTTGAGCTATCTGTTCATAAACCTCGGTTATTTCTCCAACATCACTATAGTAGTAACTCCCATGTCCACATGTCGCAATTTGCTGAAGGGTATTTTCGTCAGCACCATTTCCAAAACCAACAGCATAAATCACAATTCCATAATCATTAAATGCATCACACGACGCCTGAATCGCATCTTGCTTTGCATTTCCTGTTCCTTGCTGAACACATTGAACATTCGCTTCTCCGTCGCTCATCACAACAAAGCTTCTATATTTACTCGACGTTGAATTCACAACTAAATCAGTTACAGCTTTGTTTATTCCGCAGCATATGCAGGTTGAACCACTGGCACTCCAAGAATCAACCTCGGCAATTAATGAGTTATTATTGTTGGATAAAAAGTGATAATAATTTGTTGAAAAACTTCCTTTATATCCCACAAGTCCAACCCTATTCCCAGTAACATTTAATATATTATTAACAAATTCTCTATTCGCATCTTTAGCTTTCCCAATTTTATTTTCATAAGTGCCTCCGCAGCTTTGGCATGTCGGCGCGGAATTGCAATTATCACCCGTTGCTATACAACACCAAAAATCATCACCCTGACAAGCTTTCATACTCCCGCTTAGATCAGTAACGCTATAAACATCAGCATTCAAAGTTTGATTAACCACATAAGAGGCATTAAACATACCTAACCTCAAAGGAATTGTTTGTTCATCAAAAGAATCATAATCTAATAAACTTGACAAATAAGTATTATCGAGAGTAACACTAACTTCGTCACCCCGACTATTGTCTCTATAAACTGTAACATTTCCTATTGTCATAAAAATATCAAAGCTACTATTATAATGGAGATTAACTTCTAATTCATTTAAATTACCTGGAACATAAAAACCATCATAATAATTAATCAATCCCTTAACCCCTGGAATATTTTTCTTAGTTGTAGAATTTAAAACATAACTCTCATCATGATTTATTTTAACAAATCCACCGGCAATATAAAAATTATTTAATGTCCCGGGAGTTGATTTAAAATCAATATAATTTATTCCCGAGGTAAATTTATCTAAATAATTTCCCAAGTCAATTTCATAAGGAATATTAGGAGTAGGTACATAACTCCCAATATAAATATTATTTATATACAAATCAAAATTACTACCAAATACTGCTTCCATTTTTACAGCAGTTATTTTATCATCAAACTCAATAGTTACATTACCATCACCAACATATCCTCCAAAATAAATATAATCAACTTTACTTGAAGAAGATAAAAATGCCCTCGAAGAATAACCTCTAAACGATGTTCCATTTTCAGGAAATCCACTAATAATTTGTCTTGCAGTCCAAACATTTCTTGCATTATCTATCGACGTTTTATTATGAGATGCAATTAAAACATTATCAAAATATAGTCCAATATTATTTTCTGGATTTAATTCATCCAATATAGATTGAGCCATATTAACACCATAAATATTAGACTCTGCATAAAATTCCCCAATTTGATCAAGAACAGATTGATTAAGATTTTTTATTTTTCCACTCGAAACTAAACCTTCAACATAATCATTATCTAATTCCCCAACTTTAATTACTGACAAAGAATTCAATAAATCTTCTTGTAAATCAACTCGAGGAGTATATTGTAAATTTTGAGGTTTAACAGTTAACACAATTGCCAATATAATCAACAACGCAATAAACGCATCCAAACTAAAATAATAACCTCTTTTATTTTTCATATTATCTCCAAATATAAACTCCAAATTTTACAGGTTTATTTTTATATACAATAATTCTATTAACTTTAACATTATCACTAACAATAGTTTCATTAATTTTTCCAACATAATCCACGGGAATTAAACTCAATTCCTCCTCCGGAGGTGGCCCAAAACTTATTATTGAATTATAAATATCTGAAACTTCTCCAGAATCTAATACTCTATTAAATATATACACATCATCCATTGAACCTTCAAACAACTGGGCTGGAGTAGATAATACCCCGTTAGCATACAAAGCCGCTCCAATAATCGTAGGCAAAGAATTTTGAGGATTGATATTATCAATATTTGTAGCAGTATTTGAATAAATCTCAACCCCATCAACATAAAATGTTATTGTATCAGTTCCAACTCCAGGTTGATTATCAAAAGTCATCGCAACATGTCTCCATTCTCCAAGAGGCCATCTATCTCCAGCACTTCCACAATAACCAGAATAACATCCTATATTATTTCCATCAATATCATTAACAAAAGAATCAAAAAAACCCCACGTTCCAGGAGAATCACTTTTTATTTTTAATTGCCAACCTGCCTGAACAAGGTTCGATCCTCTACCCCTATTATTAGCAATCCTATCATCACCAGCAGTTTGAGGAAAGATCCAACCCATAACGGTTAAACCTCCATTTCCAAAACTTAAAGAGTTATCATTCCCCGAATTGAGATAATTTCCAAACCCATTATAATAATAAGCTCCACTGCCATCGTTGCCTCCACTTGATAAATAATTTGGACAGCTCGTTCCAAAAGTACATATTCCATCGTTCCCATAACTTGATGAATCAGTTGATTCTCCATCAATTAAATCATCCTCCGATTCTAAATGAAGAACTAAATTAATATCACCAATAGGAACAGGAGAATCATAAACTTCCATATCATCCATAACAAAATAAAAATTATCTTTAAGTCCAAGACTTTGTCTTAATGTTTGATAATCGGAATAATAAAAAGTTGTAAGTTTATTTTGATCAACTATATTATTTGTTAATATTCCATACGGAGGATTATCACTTAAAATTAATTCAGAAGCAAAATTCCCTTGACTAAGTAAATCCTCCAAGTTTTGTTCCGATTGTGAATTATAATTTATCGCATAAAAAAAGAGAATAACAATTCCAGACACAAAAATTAAAAGGGCTACAACTATATCGAGGCTCCAAACTTGTCCTTTCTTTGTTTTAATTAATATATACCGTCCCATTTTGCTTCTGAATAATATTATTTCCTTTAACAATATTACCGGTATAATTTAAAATATTATAAGCTAGCCCAATCTTATGAGCACGAATATAAACAAAATTATCAACCAACTGTATTTCATATTCTTTTCCTATTAAATTTAATGGAACGTAAAAATCCCTATAATATCCATCAGGAGATTCCGAAGCTAATTCAATTTCATTTTGAACAGAAAGTGCAATATTATTTGCAAGAAAGGTTTCCTTCTCTAAATTTTTTTCATTTATATTATCTTGTATAATTGCCATAAAAACAACAAAAAAGAATATTAAAACGCCAAAAATTATCATAAACTCTATAATACTTTGACATTTCTTCTTTAACATCTTTACCTCAAAAGAGTATAGAATTATATATATTTAAGATTATCCAATAACAACATATTCTTCTCTAGCTTTAATGGAAAGAGATTTTATTCCTTCAGTAGGAGATAATATAACATTTTGTATTGGAACCATACTATCAAAACTCATTATATTGGTTCCTGATGATGTTCTAGTTGTCATCACTAATGAATTTGAAATTATCTCAATTTTAGAAACTCCATCTGGAATATAAAGATTAACAGTTACTTCACTTGGCTCTCCAGAAAAAAAGACAGTCTCTGCATTATTTATTAATTGATTCCCAAAACTCTCAACCTGATTCAATCTTATCTTGTCCTTAGTTTGATTAGAATAAATAGTTGAGAGAGCGAGAATAGATAATACTGCCAACGTTACAAATCCTATAATAATCATATACTCCACACCTGCTTGATTTTTTTTAGACATGTTATTTTTTTATGGTAAGGTTTATATAATAATTTTCACTATTAAAAACAAGATAAAAGTATATAAACGTTATTAAAAATGGTAAAAACAAGAGGTTATGCATTAACAGCAATTTTCTTATTATTTTTTTCAGGATTAAATATTTATTTTTTCGTCAATAAAGGCAGAGTTTCATACTCCAATATCTCTGGAAATTTCATTCAAGAAATACCCCGACTTCCTCTAAACATAAATATTTCAATAATTGCATTCGTTGGACAATGGATAATATTATTGATTGTTGCCATATTAGCATATCTTAAATTTATAAAAGCTAAAAAAGAGGAACATGTAAATATAACTTATAATAGAATAAAAAATAAAAAAACTCGTTCAGAAACGGATTTAGATATTCTTTACAATTTATTGTTAGAGAAAAAGAAATTAAGTCTCGGATTAATTTCAAGAACATTTCATGTTAAAAAAGATACGGCATTAGAGTGGGGAAAAATTTTGGAGAATAACAATCTAGCTAGAATAGAATATCCAACATTTAATGAACCAGAAATAAGATTACTCGAAAAAGAAAAAGTTATAGAATATAAAAAAGAGGAAAACAATGAAAAACAAAAAAAGACTGTCGTTGAAGAAACGAGTAAAAAAACTTTTAAAAAAAGCCAAGAAGATAGAAAGAAAAAGAAGAGTAAAGAAAAAAGTAATAAAAAGAGAAAGAAATAAAGTAATTCCATCAACGAATAAAATTAAGAATAAAGATATTAAACCTTTACACAACAAAGATATTTTAAATTTGGGTGGGAGGGTTGTATTAGAAAAATATTCATTAAATGTTGATAAGGCTAAAATAAATATTCAAATTTCAAAAAAAGAAGGTGGTTTCTTTTATGAATTATCTATCCCAACTATTGATGTAGGTACATCCGCACTATTAGAAGAAATCAGAAAAGACTTAATCTCCGTGACAAGCATTGCAGCAGGAGAGATTGTCGACGAAAAATCGGTTCATAAGATTAAACAGCAGTTTATCAATGATGCAGGAAAACTTTTGAAAGAAAAAGTTCCAGATATTGAAAAAGAAACTGAAGATTTACTTGTTGGATTATTAATTCAGGAAATGTTAGGACTCGGTAAAATTGAATTCTTAATAAATGATCCGGGATTAGAAGAGATTGTTATTGTTTCATCAAAAGAACCAGTTAGAACTTATCATAAAAAATATGGTTGGCTAAAAACAAACATTATAATAAAAAGTGAAGATGAAATTAATAATTATTCAAACATAATTGCTAGAAGAGTTGGAAGACAAATTAGTGTTCTCACACCTTTACTTGATGCACATGTCGTTACTGGAGACAGAGCCAATGCCGTTTTGTATCCTATTGCAACTAAAGGAAACACTATAACAATAAGAAAATTCTCAAGAGATCCTTGGACTATTGTAGATTTAATTGATAATCAAACCGTAAGTTTAGACGTTTCAGCAATATTATGGCTCGCTATAGAATATGAAATGAATATATTAATTTCCGGAGGAACAGCATCGGGAAAAACAGTATTTTTGAATGCATGTATGCCATTCATTCCCCCAAACCATAGAATTATATCAATGGAAGACACGAGAGAATTAATGCTTCCCGATTTTTTGTACTGGTGCCCCTTAGTTACAAGAGCCCCTAACGCAGAAGGAAAAGGAGAAGTTTCAATGCTTGATTTGTTGGTAAATTCATTAAGAATGAGGCCGGATAGGATTATTCTTGGAGAAATGCGTCGACAAAGAGAAGCAGAAGTTTTATTTGAAGCAATGCACACAGGACACTCAGTATATGCAACTGTCCATGCGGATACAGCAAATGAAACAATTAGAAGATTAACTAATCCTCCAATTAACATTCCAGTAAATATGTTGGCAAATGTCCACTTAAATGTCGTAATGTTCAGAGATAGAAAAAGAGGTTTGCGTAGAGTATATCAACTTGCAGAATTCATTCCAGGAAAAGAAACAATAAATGCAAATATCCTTTACAGATGGGTTATAGACAACGATAAAATAATAAAACACAACGAAAGCTCAATTTTTTTAGATCAATTAAGTAGAAATACTGGAATGTCAGAATCAGAAATTAATGAAAATCTAAATAACAAAAAAGCAATTTTATCATGGATGATAAAAAATAATATTAGAAACCTTGATTCAATGGGAAAAGTTATGAATTTATATTACACCAATCCAGAACTACTCAATTCAATCATTAAAAAAAATGAAATTTCTAAAGTTATAATAAATAAAGATAAAAATAGTATGATAGATCACGATGTAGAAAATGAGGATAGGGATATAAATAATAAGAAAGATGAAAAATAAAAATGAAATTCAAAATTCCATTTACAATTTCCGACATAGAGATTTCTAAAAGAAAGTGCAAATATTTTCTAAAATTCACTTCAGACAAAGAATCTAAACTTTCTCGACATCTAGAAAATGCAGGAGTAAAAATAAATAAAAGAACATACCTTGCAATAATTTACAGAAGTTTTTTTTATAATCTTCTTATTTTTTCAGTTATTATAACTTCATTATTAGGATTAATTCCATTATTTGGAGCCCCAAGGCTAAATTTTTTCTATTTTTATGGATTGGGAACTGCATTATTAATATCTTGTTTTATACTATTTAATCAATTAAATTATCCCAAATTATACTCATTAAACAAAACAAGAGCAATAGAAAAAAATCTGATTCCTTCGTTGCAAGACATGCTTGTGCAATTAAATTCAGGCGTTCCACTTTTTAGAATAATTGTTAATATATCAAACTCAGATTATGGGGAAGTTAGTAGTGAATTTAAAAAAATAGCATCTGAAATAAATTCAGGTACATCACAAATAATGGCTATAGAAAAATATGGAAAACTCAATACCTCTGATTATTTTAGAAGAGTTCTCTGGCAATTAAGTAATGGAATGAGGGCAGGAAGCGACATGAGCATAGTCATAAAAGAAGAAATAAAAAATCTTGGAGAAGAACAAGCAATTCAAATTCAAAGTTACGGAAGTAAACTAAATCCGTTAATTATGTTTTACATGATTATTGCAGTAATACTTCCTGCATTGGGAATAACATTTATTATTATAATCTCATCCTTACTTGAAGTTTCAGGACTCGTTATTAAAACAATGTTAGGGCTGATCTTTTTCTTCATATTGTTTGTTCAAATAATGTTCCTTGGTTTAATTAAATCTAAACGACCAACACTTTTAGAATGAACACACTAAATTTTTACCCCAAAAAAATAAGAAAATACTACCAAGAAAACATTATACATTCGGGAACCAAAATTTCTCCGGAAATATACCACAATAGATTAGTTTTCATATCATTAGTAATCTCAATAATATCTTCCCTAATTTTTTATTTTATAAAAATTAATTTAGCCTATTCATTATTAGTCTTTATTTTTATGAACATCTTTTTTTATTTTAAAATAAGTATCTCAGCTTCCGCAAGAATAAAGAAAATGGAAAAAGTGTTCCCTGATTTTATTTCTTTAATGGCAAGTAATCTGAGATCGGGATTAACTGTTGATAGAGCATTTTTGATATCAGCAAGGGAGGAATTTAATCCATTAGACGATGAAATTGAAAGAGCAGGAAAAGAAATAGCAACTGGAAAAGACATAAAAAAAGCTTTCAAAGATATGTCAATTAGAATAAATTCTGAAAAAATTACTAAAGTCATCAACTTAATAAATTCAGGCTTAAGTTCTGGAGGAAATATTTCAGATTTATTAGAACAAACTTCATCAAATATGAAAGAAAAAGAGTTCATAGAAAAAAGGGCGGCATCAAGTATTCTTATGTATGTAATATTTATCTTCTTTGCTGTAGGTATCGGAGCACCAGTTTTATTTTCACTAAGCTCAATATTAGTTGAGATTGTTGTAGAAATATCATCTAAAATTCCCGACGTAAGCTCAGCCCAATATACATTACCTTTAACATTTTCTAAAGTTAATATCACTCCAGATTTTATTATTTATTTTTCAATTATATTCATAATCGTAACTGATTTAATATCTTGCCTAGTAATTGGACTTGTAAACAAAGGTGAAGCTAAAACTGGATTAAAATATTTTATACCCTTGGCCGTCTTCAGCGTCACAACATTCTTTATTTTGAGAATAATCCTAGCAAAGTTTTTATCTGGAGCACTATCCATTTAGTAATATTTATAAGGAATTTATACATAATAATAAAATGAAAAAGAGAAAAAAGGTTGTAACAAGAAAACATAAAAATAAGAAAGCA
>Ga0209542_10018287_pt1 | contig 11361 bp, 12 predicted proteins | sample RifCSPhighO2_01_FD_184028 | JGI IMG/M metagenome (GOLD analysis project Ga0209542, IMG submission 184028) | Soil microbial communities from Rifle, Colorado - Rifle CSP2_plank highO2_0.1 (SPAdes) (version 2) | ecosystem: Environmental > Terrestrial > Deep subsurface > Rock core/Sediment ...
CCGGGCGAAGCGGAGTTCTTCAAGAAGAAGGTCGGAAAGGATTTTGTTCTTGTTGCTGTCGATGCCCCTCAAGAAATAAGGTTTGAGAGGACTGCGAAAAGAGGGACGCCCAAGGATCCGAAGTCGTGGGAGGAATTTTTGAAGATGGAAGAGAGGGATTTGGGAGCGAACGAACCTACTTACGGCCAGCAGGTTAAGAAGTGCATGGAGATGGCTGATGTGACGATAATTAATGATGGGGACAAGGCTGTTCTAGACGGAAAGATTTCAGAACTTGTCAAGAGTTTGAAAGCATAATTTTATTTTTGCCCAGAGTGAGAGCATGTGGTATCTTGAACTAGAGAATTTAGCAAAGGTCGATCCAGAATTAGTAGAGATGATGAAGAAAGAGATCGACAGGCAGGAATATTCTCTGGAACTGATTCCTTCTGAGAATTTTGTAAATCCGGCTCTGTTCGAGGCCATGGGTTCTGTTTTGACGAACAAGTATTCTGAAGGGTATCCGAGGAAAAGATACTATGGAGGAAACCAGTTCGTCGACATGATCGAGCAGCTAGCGATTGATCGGGTGAAGAAAATCTTCGGAGTCCCATATGCGAACGTCCAGGGATATTCGGGGAGCCCTGCTAATTTTGCTGTCTATATGGCGACGTGCAAGCCTGGGGATTTGATCATGGGGCATGCGCTTCCTGACGGGGGGCATCTCACCCATGGATGGAAGACTAGTTTCTCAGGGATATTCTATAATTCTGTCCAGTATCATGTCAAACAGGATGGGTACATTGACATTGAAGAAGTCAGGAGATTGGCTTTGGAGAACAAACCAAAGTTGATTTGGGTTGGCGGAAGTGCGTATGTCCGACAGTTCCCGTTCGAAGAGTTTTCTAAGATTGCTGATGAGGTTGGAGCTTATCTTGCAGCAGACGTTGCTCATGTGACTGGGTTGATAATTGCGGGAGAACATTCGAACCCTGTGCCTTATGTGGATATTATCATGACTACGACTCACAAGACTCTGAGAGGACCGAGGGGAGCGATAATAATGGTGACTGAGAGAGGATTGAAAAAAGATCCTCTGCTCGGAGAAAAAATTGACAAGGCTGTTTTTCCAGGGCTGCAAGGAGGCCCTCACGACCACACGACTGCTGCGATTGCTGCTGCGCTGAACCTTGCCATGAAAGATGATTTCAAAGAATACGGAAGACAAATCGTCAAGAACGCAAAAGCATTGGCGGATTCTCTGATGAAGAGGGGTATGAAACTTGTCTCTGACGGAACTGAAGTTCATCTGATGCTAATTGATTTGACTCCTTTTGGAAAGGGTAAAGGGATTTTCGTACAGGAAGCTTTGGATTTGGCAGGGATTACTTTAAATAAAAATACCATTCCTGCGGATCCATCATCTCCATTTTATCCGAGCGGAGTGAGATTGGGAACCCCTGCTGTGACTTCAAGAGGGATGAGAGAAGAGGAGATGGATATCATAGCTGGGATGATTGTTAGAGTGATTGATGAAGTCAAAAATTACGAGATGCCAGACGAGAAGGAGAAGAGAGCAGAAGTCCTGAAAAAATTCAGGGAAGACATCGAGAAGAACGAAGTTATTAAAGAAGTAAAACAAGATGTAGTAGAATTGTGCAAAAGATTTCCTTTGTATAAAAAGTGATTTTCTTGGAATACAACCAAGTCGTAGAATATATCTTTAACCTAAGAAGGTTTGGCGACATTAAGTTAGGATTGGAAAGAGTAAGCTACATGCTCGAGAGGATCGGAAATCCTGAGAGGAAATTGAAAGTAATTCACGTCGGAGGAACAGCAGGAAAAGGATCGACTGTCATGATGGTTTCTTCCATACTTCAAGCTGCTGGATACAAAATCGGTTCGTACACTTCCCCCCACCTTTCCAGCTACACAGAGAGGATTGTTATAAATGGAGAGAGGATAAAGGAGGAAGAAATTATTTCCCTGTTCGAGCAGATGAAACCGATTATCGATGAGTTGATTCAGAAAAAAAACCAGCCGACATTTCCAGAAGTCACTACTGTGATGGCTTTCCAATATTTTTTCGACAAGAAAGTGGATTTCGCGGTGATAGAAGTCGGATTGGGTGGAAGATTGGATGCGACTAATGTAGTGAATCCTCTAGTTTCTGTGATCACAAACATAGGCCTGGAACATACTGAATATCTTGGAAATTCTCTGGAAGAGATTGCAAGGGAGAAAGCTGGGATAATAAAAAATTTTGGAATCGTAATAACCGCTACAGAGGATGAGAAGGTTTTCAAGATCTTCAAGGAGGTTTCACGCGAAAAAAATTCGAAAATCCTCAGATTAGGCGATCAGTTCAGGTTCAAGAAAATTAGTTCGTCACTTGAAGGCCAGACTTTTGATGTCATTGGAGAAAATTATCAGTTGAATGAATTGTTTACCACTCTTCTGGGTGAGTTCCAGCTGAGAAATGCTGCGACTGCTGTCGCTGCCGTCAAATCGTTGAAATCGTATGGTATTGATATTCCGGACAAATCATATTTCACAGGTTTCAAAAACGTGAGATGGCCTGGGAGGATGGAAATCGTGCAGAGGGAACCTCTAGTGATTCTTGATTCGGCAAAGGATCAGTTAGCCATGAGCAGTCTGGCTGAATCGACAAAAGAAATGTTTCCAGAGAAAAAGATCAATTTGGTTTTAGCAGTGTCCAGAGATAAGAAAGTTGGGATGATTGTCAGGGAGATTGTGCCGTTGGCGAATAAGATTGTTTTGACAAGGCACTCGCTGAAAGAGAGGGCTTTAGACCCAGCCTCTCTGGCAGAGGAAGTTGAAATTTATGGAAAGGAGTTCAGTGTAGCTGAGAATGTGAAGGAAGCGGTGGAAAGGGCGATTAACAACTCTGGAAAGGGTGAGTTGGTTTTGGTGACTGGCTCTGTCTTCACTGTCGGTGAAGCTAGAGAGAGATGGTTCAAGGAAGTTGACCTCCGCTGGGGAAGGGACCTGAACGAGAAGAAGGTTTAGTTTTCACTAGATAGTAAACCTGCCGGGAAATTTATATTTTCAAAGTCAAATGATAGGTGGTTAAATGAACGAGTTCACTGACGAGGAAAAGGAGATTCTGAAACCCTTCTTCACGAACATGGACAAATCTATTTTTGCTCTGACTAATCTTCCTGAGGTGGTTAAAGGTGCGCTCTTTTCCAGATACAGTCGTTCAACCAAAAGTCTCAGAAGGGTTTTGCTTGACGAGTTCATCAAGGCTCCTGAGATGGGTTTCAAGGAGATTGTAGGTTTTCAGGAAGGCCAGGGGGTCAATCAATTAGTTGCGATTCAGAAGGCGGAGGAATTTTACGACAGGGTTTTAGTTGGGTATGGGGATGATTCTGTTGCAGAACTTGGTGGAGCTTCAATCGCTGTTGAAGACATTTCGAATATTTGTTCGAAAGTTATTGAGGATGCGAGGATTGGTATTTCGCCGTTGGAAAAATCCACGAGATATGTTTTTTTCAATGACAAAATAGACGGGAAGTTCAGATACTACAGGGATCCTGAGACCATGAATTCTAAATTCGCAGAGCTGTATGAGAAGACTTGCGACATGCTGTTTGAGACTTACCAGAAATTGTCTGAGCCCATGATGAAGTGGGTGATGGAGAGATTTCCGAAGGAAGAGGGTGTTTCTGATCGTGCTTATGCTGCCGCGGTCAGGGCGAAGGCGTTGGATATTTTGAGAGGGATTCTTCCTGTTGCCACCATCACTAATGTCGGACTTTTTGGAAACGGAAGATCGTTCGAGTATCTGATGACAAAAATGTTTGCTCACCAGTTGAAGGAGGTGAGAGATGTAGCACAATCGATGCATGATGAATTGTCCAAAGTCATCCCCTCGTTCGTGAAGAGGGCGAATGACAGGTATGGGATGGAAGCGCAGAAATTTTTAATCGAGACGAGAGAAGGGACCAAGAATATGACTGAGAATATTCTGAACGGGATGAAATCCGATTCTGCAGAACCGGTGGAGCTGGTGAAATGGGATCCTGAGGCAGAGATGAAAGTCATAGCTGCGATAATGTACCAGCATTCTCATCTTCCGATGAAGCAGCTGCTGAAAATCGCAGAGAGCATGGATGAAGAAGAGAAGAAGAAAATTATTTCTGAATTTTTGTCGAGAAGGGTGAACAGGAGGCAGAAGCCTGGCAGGGCATTCGAGAATGTCCATTACACTTTTGATATTCTTGGGAATTATGGGATGTTCAGGGATCTTCATCGGCATAGGATGCTGACGCAGGAGAGGCAGGACCTCACTGTCAGACATGGTTATGACACTCCGAAGGAAATAATCCAGGCTGGATTCCAGAAAGAATTTGATGAGGCGATGAAGATTGCCGCCGATGCTTTTGAACAGATTTCTCAGGAGTTTCCGAAACAGGCTCAGTATGTTGTTCCTATGGGATTCAGGATAAGATGGTATTTTACCATGAGCCTGAGGGAAGTTTATTATCTGACCGAGTTGAGAAGCATCGCTCAGGGACATCCTGATTACAGAAAAATCGCCCAGCTGATTTTCCAGAAGGCGAAGGAAGTCCATCCTAATCTGATGGAGTTTGCGAAGTTTGTTGACATGAAGGATTATACTTTGGAGAGGCTGTCTGCCGAGATGAAGACTGACAAGAAGATTGAAGAATTGAAGAAGAAATACGGAAGTTAGCTTTATTACGCAAAAATTCTAATTTTAATATATGGCCGGTATCCTAACCGTCGTTGTGATTCTAATAATAATTTTCGCCCTTACAGTCGTGCTTTCAAACTATTCGAACATTTCTAATTCGCTGAAAGACGCAGAAACGCAGGGAAGAATAGCACAATACAATAGTTTTGGGGGTGGATCATTCAAAATCACAAGCAAGCCCAAGAGTGGCTGCGGTGTCTACGGTTGTTAAGTTTGTAATTTATAATCCTTAACCTCATGTGAGTTCCCAGACAAAATGATGCTTGACTCTTGAGATAAATATCTAAAATCCGATTCTTGAAAGGAAACTTTTCTTCTCGTCTTTCTTTCTTGAACTGACAATCTGAAGAACTTTTTTAGCTAATTGTTCAGAATCGTCAGCAGCTTTTTTGTTGTTGCCTACTCCGCCTGTGTTTCCGACTCCTACGACAATGATCGCTCCTTTCTCTGTAGTTTCTCCTATGTTTGCTTCAACCAGCTGAACGGCTTTTGGAATTGCTGAAAGGACTTCCCTTTTGATTGGCTGGATTGCCTCTTCCTGGGACATCTTGATGATTATGCCGTCTAATGGGAGATTTCTATCAACAGCAATTTTCTCAATATAAGACCTGTCGACGCCTGGACCCCCGATCGCGACTCCAACTCCCTCTGCCAAAGATCCGGTCTTCTCTCCTTCTAATTTCGCAGCTGCATCCACTGTGATTATCTTTGCAACTTTGTTTTTCATGACAAGCTGCTCCACGGTTTTCCCCAGTTTTCCTAATCTCCCGCCTGGACCTCTTGCCTTGACAATAAAAACAGTTCTTCCTTTTATCTTCTTCGTGCATACCAAAGTCTCGTCATCGAATTTTCTCACAGGAGAAGTTCCAATCATATTTGCAACTGCCATCGACCCTGCTGCATCGCCAATGGGCCAACCGTTCGACAGGGCTTCGGTTCCGTCGAGCAAAGCCTTCGCTATCCTTTCAATAAGTGGAAGTTGCATTTGAAGAATGATAGCGTACTGCAGGCTCTTCGTTTTCTTAATCAACTCGACAAAATGCCTGACGATTTTTGCTATCTGATTCAATGAAACTGCTCCTGACAGGCCCATGACAGCATTCGCTTTTTCTTCAGAATTCAGCTGTGGTGCGGTTCTATCAACATAATATTTGAATCTCTTTTCTTGAAGGTCGACCAAATGTTCAATTTTTTTCATAATGCCGTAAGGATCCAGACTCACCGGCTCTATCATGAAAAATTCTAAAAAATTATTCACAGAATCTTTCAATTTCCTGTCAGGATTTTTGGAAAGTTTTTTCAGAACGTGCTTCTTTCCCTTTTCTGTCATGTTTTCAAGCTGTTGTGCGAACGCCTCTGACTTCACTAAAATCTGCATTATCATGATCCTCTGGCTGAAGAAAAACATGACTACGAAAAGTCCTAACCAAACAACACTCACAATCTGACCGAACATGTCAGTTGATTCTGTTCCAGGAATTATCGCCATTTAAACCCTTTTAAACATTGATTATGCAATTATATATTATTAGGTATTTATAATTTCTTAATAGGGTTAAAATGAAGAAGTTCAAACTTGTCTTGGGAGTCATAATCACCTTGGCCATCGTCGGATTGATTTTTTTCACTGATATTGGCCAGCCTGTCGGAGATTTTATCACCGGACAGCTGGGTAGTGTGACTTCTCTAATAACAGGAGGGAACAAGGGCCCTGCATTCGGAGTCAACATGAAAGTCAATAGGGATGCTCTTTATGGCCAGACGTTCAAGATTTCCAACTCGACAATCAGTCTTACTGGAGTTCCTTCGTATGTGAACTTGAATCTCCAGACTGTGAGCTTGAAGGAATATCAAGTCGTGAACATGGTCATAGGCAACTTCAAAGGGAATGTCGTCCTCAACAAGGACGGTAGCTTGTCAATTGTCGGAGAGACTAATTATGTGGAGATAGATAATTTCCAGTTCACATCTGACAAGCCAAAGAAGATAGATATGAACATCGGTTCGAATAGTTTTTCTATTGATAATTTCAACAGCGACAAGATTGTTCTTTCGTCTGCATCAGGGAGCGTCGACAGGATAGTGGATCAGAAGATAGATTCTGCAAGCTTCACTGGGAAGGTGGAGATGGACAATTTTGCGGGTGGGATGAGACTCACTGACACGACTGCGGAATTTTTGGGCACTGCTACTTCTGTGAAAGGCGACAAGTTCAGCTTCATGTAAAAAAGGAGGATTGACATGTATCGTGAGGGATATAAAAGAAGATATGAGTCTAGCGGTGAGGTCGCGTTGTTCGTAGACGGGCCGAACATGCTGAGAAAGGAATTCATGGTAGACCTGAGAGAATTGAAGAAGAGGGTTTCCAAATATGGAAGGATCACCATTGCCCAGGTTTTCCTGAACCAGTTCGCGCCTGAGAAATTGGTCGAAGCTGTGATCAACGAGGGATTCCAGGTAGTTATGATTCTGGCCGAGCAGGAGGAAGAGGCAAGCGATGTGGACGTGGCTATGGCTGTCAATGCAACTGAAGCAGCATTGGTGAGAGAAGTCACACACATAGCTATCGCGACAAGAGACGCTGACTTCATGCCTGTCGTCCAGAAGGCGAGGGAGTATGGCAAGACCACCATAGTATTAGGGGCGGATCCTGGATTCTCGATAGGTTTGAGGAATTCTGCAGACATAGTTGAGATGCTTTAGAGACTTTTTTTCTTTTTTTTATTTCTTTTTAAAACAAAATAGTAATATGATTGGGAAGACATTGGGCTTCGCTGTTGTCATAGGATTGTTTGTTACTATTGGTACTGTTTTTCTATCTCTGATTCTACCGCCAAAAGATGCAACTTTTGGATGGCCATATGGATGGATTAAAACTTCGTCTGTCCATTGTACTAATATTTCTGGGAATAATTCTTTCACTTGCGGTTTGCCAGGATATGAAATAATTTATCAAAATCTTTTAATCGACTGGGGAATATTTTCATTTATATTCTTTCTTTTACTAATTGTATTATATAAGACGAATGTTCTAAAATGAGGTGAAAAAATGGGATTACTTGATGATTTGTTGCCAAGAAGGAAAGAAGACGAGATGATGGAGGTTCCTGAGGATGTCGACACTACTTCAAACAAATCAGTGACTATTAGAATAGAAACATTAACTGACTTTGTCGATGTTGACAGAGTGGCTAGACTTGCCAAAGAAGGGAACATAGTCTTTCTCAGAGCCAGAGAGCTCCAGAGAAAGGATCTTGGAGAGTTCCAGAACTGTGTTGCCAAATTGAAGAAAGTTTCTAATCAACACGGTTTTGATCTGGTAGGAACTGAAGATGGTTACCTCTTGGTGACGCCTTCGTTTGCGAAAATCGAAAGATAAAATTAAAGAAATTTGTGAAATAACAAATTAATATTATTAATACTCACGCAAATTAAATTATGGATTTAAGTATAGAACGGGTTGATTTAGTTCTTTTGATTTTAATGATTGCTATATTTTTTATTTTTATTTTAGTTCGCACTCCATCTAGTTTTCAACCAACTAAACTGATCTCTATAGGAACGGTTAATCAAATTGAAATCCCTTTACCAAAGCCTGCTCTTAAAGGCAGTATGAGTTTGGAAGAATCTTTATTGAAAAGAAGGTCCATAAGAGAATTTTCAAATGAACCTATCTCTTTAGAGAATCTATCGCAACTTCTTTGGGCTGCTCAAGGTATGACTAGTGGTTCGGGAGGAAGAACAGCTCCTTCTGCTGGAGGAACGTATCCTCTTGAGATATATGTCTTTGTGAACAGGGTAGAAAACTTAGCTACCGGCATATACCACTATGAATCACAGAAACATTCGCTCGTTCGTTTGAAAGAGGGAGATTTTAAAGAACAAATTTATTCTGCTGCCTTATCTCAATCATGGGTAGAGGATAGTGCTGTAGTTTTTGTTTATAGTGCGGTTCCAAAAAGGACAACAGAAAGATATGGGGAAAGAGGCATGCAATACATTTTTATTGAAGTTGGGCATGCGAGTCAGAATCTGTTACTTGAAACTGTCTCACTTGGGTTGGGAGCGGTTCCTATAGGAGCGTTTGACGACAAGCAATTGAATTCTTTGATTGGAATTGACGGAGAAAATGAAAAAGTTGTTTATATCAATGCTGTTGGCAGAATAGATTGAAAGATAAAGTTAATTAAATCAAATTAATCTTATGAGCCTTAGGCAGAAGATCAGGGAACAACACTCGAATATCGGGTCTAAGCTCAGGGATTTCATTCTCGGATGGCAGGATGGATTGGTTAACGTTTTGGGAATTGTTCTTGGTGTGGCGGTTGCGACTACATCTACGAAAATAGTTCTGATTTCCGGATTGGCTGCGACTTTTGCTGAATCGATTTCCATGGCCGCTGTCGCTTATACTTCCATGAAAGCGACGAACGATTTCTACAAGGCTGAGAGGAAGAGGGAGATGATGGAGATAGAGAAGATGCCTGAGATGGAAAGGAAGGAGATAAGAGATATCTATTATGCAAAAGGATTCAGGGGAAAAATTCTCGATGCTGTTGTGAGAACGATAACTGCAAACAAGAAAAGATGGGTTGACATAATGATGGAGGAGGAGCTGAAACTTTCTCCAGAGAAGACTCCGCCAGTTCAAGACGCGATAATTGTCGGTTTATCTGCAGTGATTGGATCTGTCATTCCTTTGTTCCCGTATGTGTTTTTGGGAGTCCATGAGGCATTGTGGTATTCTTTGGCAATTTCAGCGGCAGTCTTATTTGGGATAGGATTTGTCAAGGCGAAACTGACGACCGGGAGTTTGCTGAAATCAGGAATTGAAATGGTTGTAGTGGGGATGGTGGCTGCTATAGCTGGTTACTTGGTTGGATCTGTTCTCGGAGTGACTATCTCTTAATCTTTAACTTTGAATCCACAAAAAACGCATGTTGAAACTTTCGTCTCGATTTCTGACATCCAATTGTTTTTCCCGCAATCTGGGCACATCTCTGGGGCTTCCATTAAATTAAAAGAAATGATTGGTTTAGATATAGTTTTTGGTCAAGGCAGCTTTGTGTATAAAGTGCCAAAAACAGTTAACTTTTTACACAGAAAAATCATTTCTTATCGTAGTATAAACTTTCCACCAGTTATATTTTCTGTGGTTAATACTAAATCTTCTGCTAATAAATCAGAACTTTCAAAAGAAGGATTGGAAATAACTACACGCCAATAACCTACAGTTGCTATGGTTCTATTCCTGAACAGAGAAGTTTTTTGTTTAAAATAGTAAGTATTATATTTTCCTCTGTATTCTAGATTTAATCCATATTTTTTTGCAATTGGTTCAAAGGCAGAATAATCGTCACTAGTTACATGCCTTTTTGACCCATTACCGCAAAAATAACTCATTCCATTACCATATTTATAAATCGTATTCGAACCGCTTTGGTCTGTAACAGCAACAAAATCTGGAACTATTCTATTTCCTTCAGCGACAAATTTATCATGAAGTTCTCCGACACTTTTCATAATTTCCGAACTACCGAACCCTCTCTGTTCTAAACTAATTGCTAATAAATGCATTTCTCTTAAAATATCTGGCATTTTTATCGATTAACTAAAGAACAGTTAAAGATAAGTCTCTATGCTGGAGGTTGTATTTTTCAATATTTGAAACTTGTTTCAATTCTCAATTCGTTCATCTCTTGTATCACTACGCAGATGTTGAAACAAAGAATCTTTAACAAAGCTGCTTGGTCAAGGCAAGTTTAGAAAGGTCTTGCCTCTCTTCTCTGCAAGAACATGCCTGGAAGATTTCCTGTCTTGTTAATCAAATCCTGGTAGAACATCTCCAGATCGTCTTCGGAAAGTTTAGCTCTCTGGTCTGCCTCAATCAGAACTGAAGGAATTCCGTATCCAGAATGTCCGCATAATGGAAGAAGTATAGAAGAGATTCTGTTTGCAATCGGGGTCAGTCCTTGGTTCGCAAAAAAATCAACTCTTATCGGCCTGTCAAACTCCGCGGTCTTTAGATAAAAAGTAAATATCTGGTTTGCAACCTGTCCTCCGAATTCGTTCAGGATAGGATGGTTCTCAGGGTTTGAAGAGTATTTGAAAAGAAGACTCCTTTCACCAGTCTGTAAGGCGTAAGACAGGAGATTCGTATCTTTGGTCTGGTTCAAAATAATTTTTATATTGTTTGCAATCTCCCCTTCGGCTTTTGAAATCAGCTGTGTGTTCACAATCTCACAAAACCTAGTCCCTCTGCTGTCCTCAATCACTCCTGCAAGAATCGTGTTCGAATCTTTACATATTGAGAAAAGATGAACGTAAGCTTCAATCATTCTCTGATAGGAAGGAAAAAGCAGTGAAGTCTTCGACGGCTTGTCAGTGTAATGTGGAACAATTGATCCGTGCATGAAGAGAATCTCTGGTTTGAATTTTTCTACGAATTCGGCTGCAGTACTTGCCTCTGTGATCATCCTCTCGATGTTGGAATTGACTTCGAACTCAAGATTTGAAAATGGATCTACGACTATGTTTGGGATCGGTGAAGGTATAGATTGCGGATAGTACTTTGCATCGCTCAGCTTGTCTCCTTTGAATTCGAAAAGAACTCCGACTGCCCTCGTCAGGATCAAATCGATTCC
>Ga0209542_10018291_pt1 | contig 11359 bp, 10 predicted proteins | sample RifCSPhighO2_01_FD_184028 | JGI IMG/M metagenome (GOLD analysis project Ga0209542, IMG submission 184028) | Soil microbial communities from Rifle, Colorado - Rifle CSP2_plank highO2_0.1 (SPAdes) (version 2) | ecosystem: Environmental > Terrestrial > Deep subsurface > Rock core/Sediment ...
TTCATTCCTCGAGAACAAACCCGCCCACGAAGCGCAACTGTTCCCTCTGCTTCGTCCCAAACAATAGACGTTGTCGCAACGCCTCCGTGGTGGTATACCTCGTGCCGGAGGTGATTCATGCGCCACAATCGCAGAATTCCTAAGGAATCGATGCTCGCGATCACGAACGCCGTTGTCCACAGGCACCTCACGGTTCCAGAAGTGGTACGGGTCCTTGACACACGTCGCATGCCGACCGTTTATGCTCTTGTTTTGGCCTGCGAGGAGCGCGGCCTTATTGAGATCTCTGGTTCCGTGGCCACGGACGGCCGGCCCCACAGGAAATATCGGGCAACGAGGAAGGGACGCCGGTACGCATTACTCTACAGGGCAATGCTTCGGCTCGAAGCCGAACCCAAATAGATCTAGTGCCGCGGCGAGGGATTGACCTTGCCGCGGCTATGAATTTTTTATGATAGACTTTCGCGCATGTCGTACGGACCGCTCCTTATATTCGTCGCAGCAGTTTTGTGGGGTTTGGATGGCATTTTGCGGCGGTCCCTCTTCTCCCTTCCCCCCATCACCATCGTCTTTTTCGAGCACCTTATCGGAGCTATTATCATCGCGCCATTTCTCTATAGCGCGTGGAAGAGTGAGAAGCTAAGTAGCAACGAGTGGAAAGCTCTTGGTCTCGTATCGCTTTTCTCGGGAGTGCTCGGCACTCTATTTTTCACGGCAGCACTCCTCAAGGTCAATTTCATTGCGTTCTCCGTCGTCTTTCTTATCCAAAAGCTTCAGCCAATATTCGCGATCGCGATGGGTCGTGTGGTTCTCGGCGAGCAGGTGACGCGTCAATATATGATGTGGGCTGCGCTTGCGCTCGTAGCCGGCTATTTCGTCACATTCCCCAACGGCATAGTGAACGTGGGCGAGAGTGGCGCATATGTGCTCGCGGCGCTCTATGCGCTGCTTGCCGCTATTTGCTGGGGGTCCTCCACGGCGTTTTCGCGCTATGTTCTCCTCAATCATTCCAACACCTTCGTCACGGGCATGCGCTTCTTCCTCACGGTCCCGCTCGCGCTCATCGGCGTATTCATCCTCGGAGCCAGTTCTTCGCTCTCCGCCGTCACACCGTCGCAAGGCCTTACACTTGCGGCTATCGCGGTTTCCACCGGCATGCTCGCGCTCTGGATCTACTACCGCGGGCTGAAGACCACGCCCGTGCGCGTCTCCGCCATCGTCGAGCTCGCCTTCCCCATGACTGCCGTGCTCATTGATTACTTCCTCTATGGCACGACGCTCGCATTCACCCAATACCTCGCCGCCATCATTCTTCTTTTTGCAATGTATAAGGTGTCGAGCCTGATCAGACAGTCCTCGTGAGCGCGTCGCACATGTTGCGTACGAAATACGTTGATATATAGTCGCCAAGGACTGCCGAGTAACGCGTAGTTCGGAAGGAGGACACCATGTCCGACCCGATCATGAACGGTAGAGTATATCTGTCCGAGCCCTGCGCTCGTTGTGGCGAAAAGAAGCTGATAGAGCGAGCAGAGCTCATCGAGTGCGAGTCGTGTAAGCATCTAGTCGCACTTTTGCCGATGCCTCAATTCTCGAGAAGCGACAGCAAAGGCTAATGTGTGAGTCCGGACACGGCGGCCGGACTCACGTTTTGTTATAGTTACTCTATGATTAGGACAGCGATTTTTGGGGGTGGATGCTTTTGGTGCACGGAAGCGGTATTCCAGATGCTGAAGGGGGTGTCGAAAGTCGAATCCGGCTACGCCGGTGGTTCGGGCACGCCATCGTATGAGAAAGTCTCCGGAGGCAATACGGGCCACGCGGAAGTCATCCGGGTGACCTACGACCCGGCTGTAATTTCGTACGAAGACCTGCTCACCGTCTTTTTCGGCTCACACGACCCAACGACGCCCAATCAGCAGGGCGCCGACGTAGGGGAGCAGTACCGCTCCGTTATCTTGTACGAGTCTGCGGAAGATAAGGTGACGGCGGGACGTGTTGCAAAAGAGATTCAGGGTTCTCTCACCGATGGCTCGCGTGTCGTCACGCAAATAATTCCGCTTGAGCAATTCTTTCCGGCGGAGGAGTATCATCAGAACTACTACAAGACCAACACGAGTGCGCCATACTGCCAACTCGTGATCGAACCGAAGATAGAAAAAGTTCGTAAACGCTTTGCGGAGCTACTAAACGACAATGCTAAAAATTGAATTCGAGAAACTGGTCGCCGAAGGCTTTGAGCGTCTGCCGCAATGGGTGCGCGAGAAAATATCCAATGTCGCGCTGCTGGTAGAAGACGAACCGTCGGCCGAAGTGAGAAAGGCCGAGGGCTTGGGGAACGACGAGACGTTACTCGGCTACTATCATGGCATTCCGCTCTCGGCGCGAGGAGAACAGTATGGTGTCGGCCCCACGATGCCGGACACCATTACGCTCTATCAAATTCCCATCGAGCAAGCCGCCGAGGAAGACGCGAGCGACGTACGCGATGTGGTCGCGGAGACTATTTGGCACGAATTTGCACACCACTTTGGGATGGACGAGCACGAGGTACGGCATCGCGAGGGGAAAAGGTCAAAGCAATGAACGTGGTATATTGTTGCGCATGGCGAAGCTTTCGGAAACGCTGACAGAACGCGGCTATGTATATCAACACTCTAGCCAGAAACTCTCCGAAATAACGGAAAAACAGCGAACTATCTATCTCGGTATCGATCCATCAGCTGATTCCTTGCAAATAGGGCAGTTGATGGCATTTCTCATCCTCCGTCGCTTCGTCGAAGACAAACACAAGGTCGTTATTCTCGTGGGAGGTGGCACAGGAATGATAGGCGATCCGGGCGGCAAGAGCGTAGAGCGGCCGCTTCTTGATACGGACACTGTTCGCAGGAATAGCGAGGCTCTCGCCGAGCAGGTCAAGAGGCTGCTCGGCGGAGCAGATTTTATGCTGCTCGACAACGCTGAGTGGCTGGCATCGCTCAACATGATTGAATTTCTTCGCGACGTCGGCAAGCATTTTACCGTCAACACGATGTTGCAACGTGATTTCATCAAGGAGCGCATCAAGAACCTCGGCGAGGGCATTTCTTACACCGAATTCTCTTACGCGCTTTTGCAGGCTTACGACTTCTTGCATCTCCATCGCGAGCATGGCGTCGACGTGCAGGTCGGCGGTTCAGACCAATGGGGTAACATCGTATCGGGCGTCGACTATGTGCGTCGCAAGACGGGCGACACTGTCTATGCGTTTACGTGGCCACTTCTTGTAGACAAGAAAACCGGCAAAAAATTCGGCAAGAGCGAGACGGGTGTCGTGTGGCTTGACCCCAATAAAACGACCCCATTCCAGTTCTACCAGTTCCTCTTCAATACCGACGACGACGTAGTAGGTGAGTATTTATTGAAGCTGACAATGCTTTCTACTGACGAGGTGAACGCAGTCATTGAATTGCACAAGCGCAATCCAAAAGAGAAAAAAGCGCAACAGATACTCGCGCGCGAAGTGACGACACTCGTGCACGGGGAAGGTGAAGCACTGAATGCGGAGGGCGTCTCGCAAGTACTCTTTGGTGACGCCGAGCTCTCTTCGTTGTCCAAGGATTCTCTCGAAACATTACGAGCGAACGCGCCTTCACACGAAATTGCGGTAGGGACCAATATAACCGACGCACTGGTAGCTGCAAAGCTATCCAGTTCCAAAAGGGAGGCGCGCCAATTCCTGGAGGACAACGCCGTTGATCTCAACGGCACCGTCATCACCGACCCCAAGCGAGAGCTTGGAGGTGATGATTTTTATAATGGCATCGCCCTTTTAAAGAGAGGGAAGCGAAATATCACCGTATTGACACTTGCCTAATCTTGTTGTTTACCGTATAATTCAGCGGCAGTACGTGTTCTTGTGCTGTTAGAGCTTGCGTGCGGCAAACCGGCAATCCCAAGGAGGAAGCATTGAGCGACTCAACTGACGACAAGGCTGACCCGAAAGGTGCAGAGGGCCAGGAAAAGAAGGGGCGAAGAATGGGCGATCTGGCGAAAGACACGCTCTGCGATCCGGCGCCCATCGACCAGGAGACGTTCCTTCTTCCGCCACCGCGACTCGGCGCGAACTGGCGGAAGCGGTAACCCGTAACGAAATTCAGAGCGATTGGTAAACCGATCACTCTTGGGCAGACAGACTGCTCCTAGGCTGGACCTTCTCGTCCAGCCTAAACTTTTTATACGAAAGCGGATTAGTGTAGAGTATCTCAATGAGTGTTTTTAAACTCGAATCTGACTATAAGCCTGCGGGCGATCAACCGAAGGCTATTGAGGCGTTGGTGAAGGGTTTGAAAGACGGCAAGCGCGATCAGACGCTGCTCGGTGTCACGGGCTCGGGGAAGACCTTTACGATGGCAAATGTCATTGCTCAAACGGGCAAGGCGACGCTCGTCATCGCTCACAACAAAACGCTCGCGGCGCAGCTCGCGAGCGAGTACCGCGAATTTTTCCCGCACAATGCCGTGCATTATTTCGTCTCCTACTACGACTTCTACCAGCCGGAAGCGTACATGCCCATCACCGACACGTATATCGAAAAGGAGGCGCAGATCAACGAGGACATCGAGCGCCTGCGTCACGCCGCGACGCAAGCGCTTCTCACGAGAAAGGATGTCATTGTGGTGGCGTCGGTTTCCTGCATCTATGGTCTTGGTAACCCAGCAGAATACGAAAAGGTAAATCTCAAACTCACCAAAGGGCAAACGATGACGCGTGCGAGCCTCACGCGTCAGCTCATCGGCATCTATTTCGAACGCGTCGCGGGCGATCTGTCTCCCGGTACCTTTCGCCCGATCGGGAGCAAGGTCGAAATAATGCCCGCCAACGAGCGCGTCATTTATCGCCTCGATCTCACGGGTGGCAAAATAGGGAAAATAGAGGAAATAGATCCGACGACGCGTGAGATACATGGCAAGCATGAGAGCGTGTTCATCTTCCCGGCTCGACAGTATGTGACACCCAAAGAGGTACAAGATGCTGCTCTCGCCGATATGGAGGCGGAACTTGAGGAGCGGCTCAAGATATTGAACCTGGCGGGAAAGATACTCGAGGCCGAGCGCCTCAAGCGGCGCACGCGCCAGGACATCGCCATGATACGCGAATTCGGCTATTGCAATGGCATCGAGAACTACTCCCGACACTTCGATAGGCGCCAGCCCGGCGAGCCGCCATATACGCTGCTTTCCTACTTTCCTACGAAGCCATGTTCAGCATGTCAAGGTAAGACCTTGCCACAAAATGGCAGGGTCTCACCTTGCCATATTTGCCGAGGAACATTCCAAGTCGCTGACTTTTTGACGGTTATTGATGAATCGCACGTGACCGTGCCGCAGATAGGCGCGATGCATGCGGGCGATCGTGCGCGCAAGAACATGCTCGTCGAATATGGCTTCCGATTGCCCAGCGCGGTCGATAATCGTCCGCTGACCTTTGATGAATTCCAAGCGCGCGTTGGGCAAACTATCTACACCTCGGCGACACCTTCGGAATACGAGCTATCGCGAAGCGGACCGCCAGCCGAACAAGTGATACGCCCGACCGGGCTTATCGATCCCGAGATTATCGTCCGTCCGATCGTTTCGAGCGATGTTCGACCTACGAGGTCGAACATGACCGACCTACGAGGTCGAACAAGGTACTTAGGACAAGTAAAAGATTTCATCGTCGAAGCAGAAATTGTCAGCAATCGTGGCGCTCGTACCATGGTCACCGTGCTGACGAAAAAGATGGCCGAAGACCTCACACAATTCCTCGTCGAGCGCGGCATCAAGGCGCGTTATGTGCACAGCGACGTTCAGACAATAGAGCGCATCGAGATACTTACCGATTTTCGGAAGGGCATCTTTGACGTGCTCGTGGGCGTGAATCTCTTGCGCGAAGGACTCGATCTTCCCGAAGTCGAGCTCGTGGGCATACTCGACGCGGACAAGGAAGGATTTCTCCGTTCATCGACCTCGCTCATCCAGACGATAGGACGTGCTGCGCGCAACGTGAATGGCCGCGTGCTTCTCTACGCAGACACGATCACGGACTCGATGGAGCGAGCTATCGGCGAAACGAATCGCCGCCGCGCGATACAGCTCGCGTACAACAAAAAACACACCATCACGCCAAAGACGATTGAAAAACGCATTCGCGACATCATCGGCGACATCGAGCGCACGAGAAAACGCGCTATCACCGAGCTGGCGACGATGGATACGAACGCGTATGGCGGCGATAAAAAGAAAGCGCTTAAGGAGAAACGCCGCCAGATGCACGATGCCGCTGACCGGCTCGACTTCGAGACCGCGGCACTTTTGCGCGACGAGATACGTATACTGGAGACAAGGTAATGAGTATGCTCAACATGAAAGAGAATGTCCCGCTTGCCCCGCTTACGACATTTGAGATAGGTGGCATTGCGCGCTATTTTGCCGATGTCAGAACAGAGGGCGATATACGGGAGGCACGTGCATGGGTAAAAGAGAAGCGCGTGCCGCTAATCGTATGGGCGGGCGGCAGCAATGTGCTTGTGCCTGACGAAGGACTCGAGGCGCTCGTCATACGCATTGTGAATGAGACGTCTAGCTTCTCCGGAACAACGCTCGAGGCCGATGCGGGCTGCAATTTGCTCGCGCTCATTCGAGCAGCGGCCGAACGTGGACTCGGAGGCTGGGAGAAGCTCGCAGGGATTCCCGGCACGATAGGAGGAGCTGTGCGCGGCAATGCTGGCGCATTCGGACCGGAGGTAAAGGATTTTGTGGTGGTTGTTCGCGCGATGCACTTCGATAGCGGAGAAGTGCGCGATTTTGACAATGCCGAGTGCGATTTTTCGTACCGCCACAGCTTTTTCAAGGAACACCCCGAGTGGGTCATTCTGCGTGCGTTCTTCAGGCTTCTACCCACAAAGTCAGAAGAAAGCATTCGCACCGTCGAGGAGACAATATCCGAGCGTGAGGAGCGACATATCCAGAACGTGAAAGCCGCGGGCTCGTTCTTCGTGAATCCTGTCGCGCCGAAGGAAATTCAAGAGATGTTTGAAAAGGAGAAGGGGATGAAGGCACGCGAAGGTCGTGTACCCGCGGGATGGCTTATAGAGAAAGTCGGTCTCAAGGGGGCGCGCGTGGGCGGAGCGGAAGCAAGCGTTCAGCATCCGAATTATTTGAAGAACGCTGGTAATGCAACTGCAAAGGACGTACTTGTCCTGGCGCAAAAGATAAAGGATGCTGTGCGCGAGCAATTTGGCATCGAACTTAAGGAAGAAGCCGTGGTACTCTGATTGTTATGACCTTCGAACCGTTCGCTGCCCGCACGCACGAGAAAATGCAGGAGGTATTGATGGATCCGAATGCTTCGGGCCCTGCCGTTCACTATTACATGATCCGCGGCGGCTCCAACAAGCGGAATATTACGATTTGGGAATCTGGCACGATTGGTGGTGAGTACATCAAAGCCTATGGTCACTATCATGTTGATAACCTTCCTGAAACGTATTGGATCATAGGAGGTGAGGGCATCATTCTTCTACAAAAGCTTGCTGATCCGGCGGTACCCGATGTCGTCGAAGAGCTCAAGGCGATCAGAGTCAAGACCGGTGACGAAGTCAAAATACCAGGTAACTACGGTCACCTTGCCGTGAACGTAGGTAAAACCTGGTTTGTAACTGCAGATGACAGCCCTGTTGCCACCAACGATTCAGCGTCTATGCCAACGCACGCAGATTACGAGTCCGTCAAAAAAATGCGCGGCTTTGCATACTATGTTGTGGAAAAAAACGGCGTCCCCGCCCTCGTTGTAAACAAACTCTACAAAGAAATAAGAAACGCTGATCTCGGCGGTCTAAAGACGGAATAGTCGATGTGCTATAGTGCCCGTGCCAACCCCTAGCGCAAAGCGGGGGTCGGAACTATTTATGCCAGACAACAAGAAACCGATAGGAGCAGACAAAATAGTCGTCAAAGGTGCGCGGACTCACAATTTGAAGAACATCAGCGTTGAGATACCGCGCAATAAGATGGTCGTTTTTACCGGACTTTCAGGCTCGGGGAAATCCTCGCTTGCCTTTGACACGATTTTTGCCGAAGGGCAGCGCAAGTATGTGGAGTCGCTCTCGGCGTACGCTCGCCAATTCCTGCGACAAATGCAGAAGCCCGACGTGGATGAGATCTCTGGCCTCTCTCCCGCCATTTCCATCGACCAAAAGAGCCGCTCCAACAACCCTCGCTCCACCGTCGCGACCATTACCGAGATCTACGACTACCTGCGCGTTCTGTATGCGCGCGTGGGAAAGCCACACTGCCTCGTCTGCGGCCGGGAAGTACGTAAGCTCACGAATGAGGAGATCTTGGAATCCGTCATGAATATTGTCGAGTCGGCTCGAAAGATGAAGTCCATGTCAAGGACCGTCCTTGACACAAAACTGACGAAGGGTGTCTCGGCAGCGAAACTGCGCATCCTCTCTCCCGTCGTCGTCGGGCGAAAGGGTGAATACTACCAGCTGCTCTACGACCTTCTCAACAAGGGCTTCGAAAAGGCAGTGGTGGACGGCGAGGAAAAGTCGCTCCGCGAGCGCATCGACCTCAAGAAACACTTCAAGCACTCTATCGACGTGGTCGTCGATGAGATATTCGTATCCGAATTTGCCGACGACCCGAAGGGAAGCCGCGAGCGTGCCGCCGAGGCCATTGAACGCGCACTTCACGAATCAGAAGGATTGGTAAAGATAATGGACGCCTCCGGCGAAAGCCGTATCGTTTCTGCAAAATTCATGTGCGCGTACGACGGCTTTTCGTTCCCCGAGATCGAGCCTCGGCTTTTTTCATTCAATTCCCCCTACGGCGCGTGCCCCGAGTGTAAAGGACTGGGCTCTAAATTCTTCTTCGGTGACGAAGCGTGCGAAGTGTGCCAAGGCTCACGTCTGCGCCCGGAATCGCTTAATGTCTTCCTCGGCCCCGTAAAATCGCCCCAGGGCGACCACGGGGCTGCGAGCGGAATGGATATTGTAAAACTTTCGTCGCTTTCGATAGCGGCTGCGATGGAATTCTTTAAAAAGCTCAAGCTCACGAAAAAAGAAGAAGAGATATCGCGCGTGGTCATTAGGGAAATAACGAATCGTCTGCAATTCATGCTCAACGTGGGCATCGAATACCTCACGCTCGATAGGAAAGCGAATACTCTATCGGGTGGCGAAGCGCAGCGCATACGCCTCGCCTCGCAGCTCGGGAGCGGACTTGTGGGCGCCCTCTACGTCTTGGACGAGCCGACCATTGGCCTCCACCAAAAGGACAATGACCGCCTCATCGAGACGCTGAAGCGCTTGCGTGATCTGGGGAACACAGTCCTCATCGTCGAACACGACGAGGATACGATATTTGCATCGGATTATCTCATCGACCTCGGACCTGGTGCCGGAATTCATGGCGGCACGATCGTTGCATCGGGCTGGCTCGAGGACCTGCTCACTGCCAAGACCCCGAAGGAAAGCAAAGCTTCCTTAGGGGCAGGCGAACAAAAGTCCCGCACATTGCAGTACTTGAGAGGTGAAATAGAGATCGCGATGCCGGAAAAGCGGCGAACGGCCGATCGCGGTAAGCTCAAGATACGCGGAGCAAGTAAGTTTAATATCATTAAACTCAACGTGGACGTACCGCTCACAAAGATCGTAGCCATCACCGGTGTATCCGGCTCCGGCAAGTCCACGTTCCTATACGAAATACTGCACCGCAATCTGCTCGCTCGTTTCGACAAACGGTTTCGAACTGCCAAGACCTACAATGCTGCGGAATTCAGCGGCACGGAATATCTGCACCGCTCTATCCTGATAGACCAAAGCCCCATAGGTCGTACACCCCGCTCCAATCCTGCGACCTACACGGGGGCGTGGACGCACATCCGCGATATGTTCGCCATGAGCGAGGAGGCGAAGGCGCGCGGGTGGGGGCCGGGCCGTTTTTCCTTCAACGTGAAAGGCGGCAGATGCGAAGCATGCCAAGGCAATGGGCTCGTCGCCGTCGAGATGCATTTCCTGCCCACAGTGTATGTGACGTGTGATATTTGCAATGGCAAACGGTTTATGAAAGAAACACTGGAAGTGAAGTTCAAGGGGAAGAACATTCACCAGATACTTTCGATGACGGTCGAGGAAGCATACAAGTTCTTTGAGGACATTCCCGCAGTCGCCGATCGCTTGCAGACGCTCTCCGACGTAGGCTTAGACTATCTGGAACTCGGGCAAAGCGCGACGACGCTCTCTGGCGGCGAGGCGCAGCGCGTAAAGATCGCGTCGGAACTCTATCGCCCGCTTACGACGAAGACCATGTACCTCTTGGATGAGCCAACGGTAGGCCTTCACTACGACGACGTGCAGAAACTCATTGACATATTGCAAAAGCTTGTAGAGAGGGGAAATAGCGTCGTCATCATCGAGCACAATCTCGACGTCTTGAAGTGCGCCGACTACATCATCGACATGGGCCCCGAAGGCGGCGCTGGCGGCGGCAATGTCGTCGCCAAAGGCACGCCGGAAGAAGTGTCAAAAACGGACGGTTCTCATACGGGATATTATCTAAAACGCGTCCTAAGAAAGAAAAGAACCTAATTACCCGCGATACTCGTGCCAGGCTTTGGCTTTCAAGCCATTACCTTTTTGTTCCTCAAGCGCTGCGATAAATGCCTCGGCGAGCTGCCTGTTGGTGATGAGCGGGATGTTCATGTCTATTGCTTTTCTGCGGATGATAAAGCCGTCGGTCGACTCGCCCTGATACGGCTTCGTCGGGATGTTAATTATGAGGTCTAATTTTCCGTTTGTAAGCAGCTCGGAGACGTTCGGGTTTTTCCCAGTACTTATTTTGTAGACCTTCTCACATGCAACGTCGTGCGTCGCCAAAAAGTCGGCAGTACTTTCGGTCGCAAAAAGTTTGAAGCCCATTCGCGAGAGGGTTTGAAGTGAAGGCAAGAGTTTGACTTTGCTCTCATCACCGCCGATGGAAACGAGCACGTTCTTTTTGGGCAAACGGAAGCCGGCGGAGAGCATGGATTTGAGCAGCGCTTCACTGTACGAGTCGCCGAAACATGCGACTTCGCCCGTCGAAGCCATTTCTACTCGCGAAGTGGGATCGGCTCCTTTGATGCGCCCGTATGAAAATTGCGGCGATTTCACGGCCACGTAATCCAATTCCACGGTGCGGTAGTGGCCGGATACGTCTTTGCCCAAGAGTGCGCGGGTGGCGATGTCGATAAAGCTGTGTCCCGTGACTTTCGATACGAACGGGAACGAACGGCTGGCGCGCACGTTGCACTCGATGACCTGCAGGCGATTGTCTTTGGCAATGAACTGCACGTT
>Ga0209542_10018293_pt1 | contig 11359 bp, 8 predicted proteins | sample RifCSPhighO2_01_FD_184028 | JGI IMG/M metagenome (GOLD analysis project Ga0209542, IMG submission 184028) | Soil microbial communities from Rifle, Colorado - Rifle CSP2_plank highO2_0.1 (SPAdes) (version 2) | ecosystem: Environmental > Terrestrial > Deep subsurface > Rock core/Sediment ...
CGCGCAGACGCCCATTTATCCAGAGCGCGACATCAATATCGGCTCGCAACGAAAATCGTGGGGAAAGAGTTGAAAAATAATTCCTTTCAAGACGACTGGTGTCCTCCAAAAATATCTTCAAGGCATCGCGGGCGATTTTAAATGCAATCTTGCGCTCTTCATCGCTGAATCCCCAACGCAAAGATTTTATGCTGTGCGGCCGATTTTTATTTTCCAAGACCTCAATCTCCGGAGAGGAAAAAATCGTAGCCCACTGATCTCCCGACGATAATTTATCTGGTTTTCTTATGACAAATGTAATCTCTGAATTTTGAGGAGGACTGATTTTTTTCGGCCTGTCTCCGGATCGCAACGGAAACTCAAAACGATAGAGACCGTCGTACTTTCCGAAATCAACTGAAATCAAATCGTTTTCGCCGACTACTTCACTCAGCCAATCAAAAACAGCGTTGAGCAACCTCTTATTTTCGCTGAAAAAAGTAAACCCCATTAGAAGCCGTCTATTTGTAAAAATGCCGTTTACCCATAGAGCAACTCTGTGATGCGCCTAGAAACATCCCGAGAATTCTCATATTCCCGCGAGAGAACGCTTAATCATAAATTCTACATTCTCGTTCGCATTTTGATATACGATTCGTATGCCGGGGTGACGCGTTTTCCAGACGCGAAATATTTCGTCAGTAAATCCTTGCCCCACCGTATCAATTCTCTTGAAGTCGAGAATGATTTCTTTAAACCTTTCGAGACCAAAAAGGATTCTTCGCGCCTGCGAACGGGATATGTATGAATTCCTGGTTTTATATAAATCCACCCTCACCCGCGTTTTCCCGAATTCGAATGCGTCTCCGGAATAGTCGCGAAATATGGTTTCGAGTTTTCGCTTTGAGCGAAGTCCGATCCGAAAAGCGACCTTTGTCCCTTGCATATCTTTCACTTCACGGATAAAGATATCGTGGATCAGATTGTCGAATATAAGTTTCTTTTTGCCGCTTTTTATCTCAATCGCGTCTCCGGCTTTTGAAGTAAAAAAGATGCCTTCGCCCGTATGCGCTTCCGGCGCGGTCGTCTGTTTGCCTTTTAAGAGATCTTGAATTGCCTCCATTTCGTTCCGAAGGCCTCGGGTCTTCATGATGTTCCTGAAAATACCGATTCCTGCATCGGAAACGACAAATTCGACCGCCTCGCGGCCGCGCGACATGACAATTTCTATCTTTTTCGAACGGGAATGTTCGATCGCGTTATTCACCATTTCTGTAAACGCGTAGTCAAGAATACGCGCCACGGATACCGGCAGATTCTCGAAAACTCCGGTACTCTGTTTGACTTCGTCGAGAATAACATCCTCCGATATATTTTCGTTTCTGATTATTCTCCGCATGCGGAGAATTGCCGCCCTCGCTTTCCTTGCCTGCATCGACGCGCCGGAAACATATCGCGCTTGGTTCGCCTTTCCGATGAGGACAATCTCCCCCGCGCGCTCCAGTTCGTTCAAAAAGCGGTTTACATATACCCGCGAAAATCCTGTTTTCTTTACAATATCCGCGGTTCGTATTTCCCCTTGTTTTCGAATCCGGCTTTTAATGAATTTTTGTATGTCCATATTTGATGTATTTGTTTACGACTTTAATATATATCAAAAATTTAAAGTTGTAAACAAGCTGTAAACCCCGTTAGAACGGGCGCTTTGCGAATACGCTCGCGGGAGCATTCCACTCCCGCGAGCGATCGGGAGACGACCGCCGACGGGAATCGGCGGCGTTCTAACAGGGTAAACACGCCGCAAGGTAATATTACTTGTGCGGTATCCAAAAAATCAAGCACCGTCGAACTTAGCTCGACCCATCACTACAATTTCGACTGGTGCTTTTCGCGCCCCCGACGAAGCTCGCGGGGAACAGTAACAATCTAACTATTCGCTTATTCGTACGAATAAGCGAATAGTTCCGCGCCTCACGGGACAGCGTGGGCGCGGGACGCAAAGGTCGTACCCCTTTCGGGAAGATGTAGGTGGTATCCATACATCTTCCATTGTACTGACGCAAACTATTCCAACGAGACATTGATACAACAGAGGTGTTACCGATGTATCTCATCTTCTGCAATCAGAAGTGCCACTGATTGATACGCATATTTACTAGTTCTAAAAAATGAAGTTCTGAAATTGGTTCGGACGTCCCTGATGAGGGGACGCCCGTGTTGTTGATGTGTTGGTTCGAATGCCCGCGCGCCGGCTAGCGGCTGTGCTGGCCTTGGTGCTTCTTCTGATTCTTAGCCTCCTTCTTCTTCTTGGCCTTTGCCTTGGGCTCGCCTCCGCCGGAGACAACAGGCTTCAGATTGAAGTCAAGCGCGTGGTCGTGCCGCTCCTTCGCAACACCGCCCCACCAGAGACGCGCCTCTGGAGGCGGCCCGGGCGTACCTGAACCGCGCTTGGGCTTGGCCTTTCCGCCTGATGCGCCACCGCCCTGGCCTGTGCGACCGAACTGACCGCCGTTCGAGGAGATCATTGCCCCGAGGATTCGAATGCGTCCCCGGCCAATGATCTTTACCCCGCCCTCGGTCAAGGTGACCGCAATGACCCGAGGGCTGTCCTGCGGGGGAACTGCCGCTTCCTCCTTCGCAGGCGCCTCGTCTTGAAACGAGAAATCGCCTGCGAGGACCTCGTCGAGCGAAGGCATCTGACGAGGCTTTTTGTCTGGCAAAAGAACCACCCCCTTTCGCAATTTTGTCTATTATAACAGGATTGAAAGAAAAATCAACCCTTCGACTCTCCGACCTAAAGGACGGAGTATACTCAGGGTTGATACTGAGCGGCGCCTTTACCCTCGCCTCAAAAGGCGAGGTTTGGGCGCCGCCGAATGTATCAAGTATTTGACTTCGAATAACAAATATGCTATAATTTATATATTCACAGTTCCCTACAACTGGATTCCATAACCTAAACCTACTTCCTCCGGCAACGTCCGGAGCACCAAGGAGGAGCGAATGAAAATCGCATGCATTGCGCAGGATGCTTCTGGCGGAAGGTGCATCGAGCGCGCGGCCACGAACGGCCGTTGCGCCGAGCACCAGACAGCGCCCGAGGCGCCGAGGCCCACACAGATCCTCGTGAAGTTCGAGCTCGTGGGCGCGTTCGTGAACGAGGCCCTCGCGGCTGGGATCGGGTTCTTTCAGAGGACCGAGGCCCAACAGACAGCGATCGAGGCCAAGCACGCGGCTGACGCCGAGCGCGCGGGCCGCGACTTCCAGAGGGTCCGCGGACCTGGCAAACGCGGGGACTCCGGGTGCGAGGTCTTCGCAGGCGGGGTGAAAAACGCCCGTGCCGTGAAGCTCACGCCGCCGGGGCTCTCCTCCGAGGAACTCATGCTCACGGATGTACACCTCATGCAGAGGCCGTCGGATACCGACAAGGCGTTTCTCGTCTTTGTCTACAAGAAGACGGGGGAGCGCTTCACGGTGTCTGACAAGGTCGCGAAGTTCGCGGCAAGGGTCTTTGCCGCGAACTGGGGCAAGGGGAATTGCTTCGAGAACATCCCCAAGCCCGACGGAAGCGTGACCTTCACCGCGAACTTTACGCTCGGCCCCAACGTAGGGCCGGGCACGAACATCATGCTCGCTGCCGGCCACTTCGTGGCCGAGAACTAGGAGAATCCATATGAGCGAACGAGGCCCGACGCCAGAAGCGCCGGGCCTCATCACTTTTTCAAGGGTTCACAGATCTAAAAGTTTCAAGATTTTTTCTCTCGCATTTTGAAAAGCTCCTGAAACTCGTTTTCCTTCACACCGGCAATCGAGCCGGTTCCCAAAAGCGCTTTGGAATCAACTTCTTCGAGAGAAATTCCGGGAAGCGCGGGCTCTCCTGAAGAAAGAGTGAAGAGATGCGCGAGAAACGTTGTCGCATACGAACCTTTCTCAAGCAAAAAATCGAGGATGACTCCGCCGGGGACAATCCGCCTCCCGTATACTGTTATTTTTTTCAGCACCTCCACGTCTTTTTCCATTCTCTGCACATACGGAAAATTCCGCAACGAAGAAAACGGCGGCCGAATACCGTGCATGCCGAAAAATTCGCCGTAGAATTCGCGTGCGCGGGGATCTCCGGAAAGCGCGAGCGGCAAAGAAAACGGAATCTCTTCTTCCCGCGCGATCAATTCCGAGAGCGCGGTATTGAAAAGAAAACTCGCGTATGCGTAGACCCAAAGTTTTACCTGCTCGGGGACCGTATTGAGCGCGCCCGTAAAATCATCCGGGTGCAGAACCAAGTGCCGAATCATTTTTATCTCTGTCCTGAACGAATTGGGAAGCGTTGAAAGCTTTTCGAGAATGCGCGTCCAGTCGCCCCAGAGCGGCACGAGCTCATGGTGAAAATTTCTGAAATAAAGGATTTCAAATTCGGAAGATTCAAGAACCGACATTTTTACTGCCTCTTCAAAACGGCCCTGCAAAATCAAAAGCCCGAGCTTATGGGACAGAAGCCGCGGCGTGCCGAAGCGCTGGAGATAGAAAAAATTCCAAAATCCGTTCTCCTCGATATCCGCGAGCTTTTCAGAAAGCCACGCCTCGGAAACCTGGCCGGCGGTGCGCACAAAAATGGTGAAGCGGTTTCCGGCAAGGTCCCCGATTTGCAAAGCGCCTTTTCCCGATGAAATATTTTTCAAAAAAAAGTTCGGCGCGCGGAAATTTCCAAGCGCCTCCGGCCGGATGCCCCTGAAAGAAACCGATTGCGAAGTAACCGCGTGCTTATCTTTGATCCCCGCGATTCCGATTTTTGCGCGATCAATCCCGAGCGCGCGGGCGATTTCCGCAACCGCCTCAAACGAATCAATCCCCATTTTTACCAAATCGGTCCAAAGGGTACGAACCTCTTCCTCGCGAGAAACCGCGGGAATTTCACGCGAACCGCCGTCAATCGCATGGAGCGCGCCGTCCTTGGAAACCTCTTCAACGATGAAATCCTCCGGGATTAATTTTATGTGCCCGGGAATCCGCTCGCCGAAGACCGCAGCGATTCCGACTCGGGAAAGCACGCCGTCGGTTTCCTGAAAAAGGGCGCGCGAAAATTGCTCGGGCGCTGCCGCGCGCTCGGCGTCAAGAAACTCCTTTTCCCTTTTCCAATTATCAAATCCTGTTTCTTCTGAGTCCGTATGCATCAACCAGAGTATATCGCGACCCGAGGGATTTGACAATCATGAGTTATTATGGTAGTTTATTTCCACCAAGGAGGTGGCCATGGGAAAATATTCCCGTTTCAGACAGGTACGGCCCGCGGTAATCGTTGATCCTTCACAAGAAGAGGTTGAGCTTACGGCTCACACGTCAAAGATCTTCCCGTTGGTTGCAACTCCGGGGAGCGAGCGCTTCCCAATTGTCATCGAGGATGAATCGGTGTTTTACCGAAAGCGTCTCGACGGCAAGATTGAGCGCGTCGTCAAAGTCGCAGGCAAGGGATTTGCTGGCGGCGGCGCAATGCAGAAGGAAACTCCGATTGAGACCGCGATCCGCGAAGGCAACGAAGAGCTCGGCACGCCGGCGGCAGCGCTTCGCGCCCGGATCCGGCCCGACATTGTCCATACGTCATACGCCGAACCCGACATGTATCCTTTTCATGTATTCTACGTCGCGGTCGCGGAAGAAGACATAAACCGCTGCCTCGTAGAGGACGGCAAGGTCTATCCTTTCGTGAACCGCGCGGCAATCACGGACCCGAAGCTCTCCGGCCGCAAGGTCGAATGGGTTCGTCTCAGCGAGTTTCGCCGCGCAGTACTCCCGCCGGGGAACGCAGACGAACGGGAAGAGGCGGAAGAGGCGGGCGCCAGGTGGTTTTACTTCCGCCATACGATTTCGCTCGTAGCGCTTCTTCTCAAAATGGCGGAAAAGGGGATTCTCAAGGGGCCGCAGGCGAATCTCGCGGCGATTGTCTACAAACAGCTTGCGCCGCCGCACGCGCTCTCCGCGCTCATGATCGCGATGCTCAAGGAACTTGACGCAACGCCGCTTTTGAAGACCAAGCTCGCGCGCGCGGCGCGCCACACCAATAGCGCGCATCGCGCGATCGAAAACCTCGTGTTTGCCGGCCTTCCGGCGTTTGCCGAGGAGGTTGTGAAAAACGCCGAAGGCAAAGTGAAAAAGAGCGCGCGTGACTCACTCGCGCGATACCTCAAAATGACAAGCCCTGACAGCGAAGAAGTATTTGAATCAGTGGAGGACATGCTCGCGTTCCACTCCCAAACCCCGTGGGACGACCCGAACCCAATATTCGCGGAAGGAGACGACGAAGAGGAATAGCTCTTTGACTCCGGCCGCATAGAAACAACACAGCGCAAAAACATCTGCGCTGTTATTTTTTTTCGAACACAGTGAGATCACACAAAGAAATCAACTATCTTATGCCAAGAGCGCATGGTATGAAGGTAATCCCTCGACGGATTCGACTTCGCTCACCGTGGTGAGAAAAATCGAACCATTACGCTCGGGATATTTTCGCTCCTATTTTGTAACCCCGCCGCAAGCGGCGGGGTATTGTGGCGAAAATAATAACTCCCCTGACGAAACGCCAGAGGAGTTTTTTTGCCTCCTTTCTATTCTATATATCGAGTTCTATCGTTCGCACGCGGTCCGCGCGAAACACGTGCCTAACCGCCGAGGAAAGATCTCCTTCAAGCGATGAGAGCGCTTTTCGCGAACCGTGGGAAAGAACAGCGACTTCGGGGCGCATGCGCCCGTACCAATCAAGGACCTTTCCGCGCGAGTCGTGGGACCCTGTGCGGATCTGGATCACGCGCGCGCGAATCGGAATCGTCTCAACCATGACCTCGCCGGTCACGGAATCTTCGATCCCGAACTCGGCAGAAACTTCTTTCTCCTCGAAGTCGCGCTCCTCGGCTTTCCGAAGAATGAGGTCTCCGTCAGTGCCGGGCGCCACAAACCCGGTGAAAATAACCACCGCGTTCGGGTCGGGAAGCGCGATCCTTCTCCAATGAGACGCAAGGCCGCCGGGCCCGCCCATTCCCGGAGGCGTAATCACAGTGTACCCCTTGAGTCCCGCTATCTCATCCCGCTCGCGGCTATTCACCATGGTAATGCCGTTCAAGAGAAGCGGGGTGTCCTCTTTGCACCACCTGCCTTCGGAAGACATCATGATCCTCGCAAAGCTCTTTGCAGAGCCGTCGAGAAACACCGGCGCAAGGTCGGGAAGGCCGCGGCGCGCCATCTCGTGGGCAAGCGCGCCCGCGCGATGGAGCGCGAACGTAAACCAGATAGCCGGATGCCCGGCTTTCACCGCGTTCGCGCAGGCGTCATAGCCCTTGTCCATCTCGTCTTTCCACGAGCGCGCATCTGAATTTCTGTCAGCCCCGTACGTCGAGTCAGAGCCCGCGATCACGTGCGGTCTCCATTCGGCCGGATGCAGAAGAGCGCCTTTGACGCCTGGCTGGTCGTGTTCGCACCCGTCCCCCGCATAGTGGATGTGCGCGCGACCAAGACGAGTCGTGAAGGAGCACGCGCCGTTTATGTGGCCGCGCGGCCAGACAAGGTCGGTGATTCCGGGAAGGATTTCAACCTCGCCCGGCTTATCGATCACGCTCGCGCGCGAAACAACGTCAATCATTTCGCCGTAGTCAAACGGCGGCTCGGTCGCGCGCATGCCCGAGAGCCGAAGCCCCTCTTCAAATACAGGAAGGGAGCATGCGTAAGTCGGGCGCGTCATCCAGACCCGCGCGTGAGGCGCCATGTAGCGCGCGAGGCGCGGCACAAGGCCGATGTGGTCGGTATGTGCGTGCGTCAGACGCACGGCGTCAATCGGAACTCCGTCATCAAAAAAGGAAAAGTCAGGCGCGTGGTACGGCAAGTCCTTCGAGAATGCCTTCACGGTGCGCGGGATGAGCCCGCAGTCAGTTACGATTCGCTTTGCTACGCGTGAGCCCTCGAGAATGTCGAGAACGCCGCACGAAGGCTCGATGTCGTATGCGCCAAGGCGCGGGCCAAGGCGCGAGAGCCGAATCCTCATGGCGAGCACCTCCCTTTCTGAAGCGCGGGTTTTTCCGCTCCTCGATTAGTCCTCGCGCAAGAGAAAAATCAAAGAATAATCGAGAAGCGGAGTGATTTTTGAATAACTCTCCACATAGTACCACAATCATTGACAAATATCAAGTATTCGTATATAATATTCTCTAGACAAAGTTCTTGAGGACAAGCGCTGGAATGGTCCGGCGAATCCTCGCGAATTCAAGACTTTCCCGCGTTTTCGCGCGGGAACCATGAGAGGAGACAAGACCATGGCAGACACAACAGGATCCTTCACCGAGTGGGTGAACCGCGCGTGGCAGATTGCCGCGCGCTCCGCGAAGAACGACATCGCTTTCCGCGAGTTTCGCGTAAAGCGGATCGCGCTTCAGGACGAGATCTCGAACCTCTACACCGCACAGGCCGATGCCAGGAAGGAGGGAAAGACCGCCGAGGCGGGGAAGTTCTTCGCCGAGGCCCGCTCCGAGGAGCAGGAGCTCGCAGTCATGAAGTCCGAGCTCGACACGCTCCACGAGGAGCGACGTGCGGTCGCGGCAGCTGCCAAGACATTCCGCGACGAATTCCGTGAGGCGTTCCCGGCGGAGAACGATCGGCACCGATTCACCATCGGCGTCGAGTCGCGCGCGCTCCAGAACACGTACCGGACCCGCTCTGGGAGTGAGGTGCTGAATCTCGCTTCCAAGATGGTGTGGGTCGTGTGCCCGTGGCGCAAGGTCACGTTTGCGTTCATCCGCGGCCGCGAGGTCGCGGGACTGAACGTCACCGAGATCACCGGCGAATCGCTCGGCAAGATGATCCCGCGGATGAAGAGGTTCGCGGGTGAGCTCGAGCGAGAGCTCATCCCGGACATCGATGCCGCGGTTGCGGGGGATGCGGACGCCTCCGCCATGAACGCGAAGGACCAGGAGGACCTGGACTCGCTTCTCGAGGACGTGAATACCCTCGAGGAGCACCTCGGAAACATCAGGGCTGCGGCCGAGCGCAGGAAGAAGCAGAAGTCCGAGGAGCAGAAGATCACGGACGAGTTCAAGGCCCAGGGCGAGCCCGCAGAGGAGACCGACCCGCTGAAGATTCTCGAGGAGCGTAAGTCGAACCTCGAGAAGCAGATGGCCGCGGCCGCTGGGCGCGGCGACTACAAGCTCGCTGGCAACTTCCAGCGCGAGCTCGAGGACGAGGTCATGCCCGCGCTCGAGAAGATCAAGGCCGAGCGCGAGGCCGCGCAGCGCGCCGAGACCGCGGTAGCTATCGAGGACATGGCCCCGCCTGCGCCTGGCGAGGGCGAGCCCATCCCGGGCAACACCCCTAAGGTCACAAGCGGCGTCATGGTGGGTTCCAAGCCCGCCGAGGAGGTGGTCGCAGAGAAGGAGGCCGAGATCGCGAGCCTCACCGGCAAGGCCGGAACGCTCGAGACCGAGGCCGCTGGCTTCACTGCCGAGGCTGACAAGGCCGGAGCGAACAAGCAGTACAAGGACGCGGCTGCCAAGGCCGCGCTCGCCGAGCAGAAGAACGCCGAGGCGGCAAATCTCCGCAAGGAGGCAGCCGCCATCAAGAAGTACGTCGACGAGCTCCAGGGCTCGATCGACTACGCCATTGCCGAGAAGGCGAAGCAGCTCGCCGCGGCGGCCAAGGCCGAGGCCCCCAAGGCCGAGCCCGCGATCGCTGTCGTGAGCACCACGCCCGAGCCGAGGCAGAGGAAAGTCCGGCTCGCGAAGCCACCGAAGCCCGGGGCCGAGCCGGTCAGCGCCGCTCCCAGCACGGTGACCCCGAACGGCACCGAGCCTGCCAAGGCCGAGACGCCAACCACGCCCGAGGACCCCAAGGCCGCGATCGTGCGAGAGATCGCGCGACACGCCGCCGCCGGGAACCTGGAGATGGTGAAGGCCCTCAAGGAGACCCTCAAATATGCTCTAGACTAGAACCCTTAGCCCGCCCAACTGCAATCACGCAGAAAGGCCGGCATCAACAACCATTCCGAGCCCCACGGCACTTGTGCCGCGGGGCTCGTTCACTTTTATACCCGAGATATCCATAGAAAAGTGCAAAATTTATACAAACCGGAAAAAATATTCTATACTATAGCTATATGGGCATTGAATCACCTGGAAAAAAATCTCCTGAACCGGGAATTCTTTCTTCGCTTTCGCGAGACGAACTTTTGGCGCGCGCGCTCAAGGCAGAAAACCCCGACGAGCTAAAAAAAATAAATGACGCGCTTGGCGCACTCAAAGAAGAAGGCGCCTTGAAAAGGGAGCCCGAAGAAAAGACCGCGTACAAGGAAGTGAAAATAGAAAAAGCGAAAAACGCGCGGATCGTGGTAAAAAGCGGCGAGCACTATGTGATTGGAAAAGCGAGGAATGCAATTATCGCGGTTGAGCCGGGAGGGAAAGTGACGATTGAAGACGCGACAAATGTACAGGTCTTTCAGCCGGAAGGAGCAAGCGTCCAAATCACACAGCAAAGAAACGTCATGATTCACACCGGGAAAGAGGCAATCAATGGGGTGCGCGACCTTGGCGGAAACCCGAAAAAAAACCGGGAAGAAAAGCCGACGCCAGCGGGAGAGGCGCGCCGCGAAGAGCCGAAGCAAGCACAAATAAAGGAAGAATATACCATTGCTCCTTCGGGAGATGGCACCGAATCCGCAGATGCGATGCAAGAAGCGGCAGAAGCGCCCCGCGCTCGACCGCATGAAAAACTTCTTGAAGAAATATACCGCGCGTCGCAGAAAGGAGACGCACAAGAAGTAGCGCGGTTAAACGAGCTTCTCCACGGCTCGCCAAAACCAACGCCAGAAGCAAAGGAACCCGACGGCGGGGACAAAGAAGAGGAGGCGCATAAAGCGCAAGAGCCCATCCGTGCCGATATAATCGAGCTTATCAAAGACGCATCATTGCGGGGCGATATTGAAGAGGTGCGCCGCTTAAACGCACTTCTCCACCGCACGGAAAAAACGCCGCAGAGAGAAGCAAAAACAGAGGCAACTGATGCGGAGCAAGAACCGCCAGCTCCGCCATCGCCGCAACAAGGCGAAGTAGTAAAAGATCAAACTGAAGAAAAAATTGAGGAAGGAGCCGCGCAAGGGCCGGCACCAGATGCGACGCCTACGCCGCCTGAACAACCCGAACCGCGCGTCCAGCCCGCGCCTGAACCACCACCCAGTGAAGGCGATAAAGAACCCAAAGACGAAAAACCGCAGGAAGCCCAGGAAGGGCAAGCGCCTCTTGAAACGCGATTCCGCGATTCATTTGGAATAGCGCCGCAAGAACTCCAGAGAATTCCGGGATACCGCGACCTCTCCGAAGGACAGAAAGAAATGGTGTTTGAAAATCTCCGGAATTCT
>Ga0209542_10018294_pt1 | contig 11358 bp, 18 predicted proteins | sample RifCSPhighO2_01_FD_184028 | JGI IMG/M metagenome (GOLD analysis project Ga0209542, IMG submission 184028) | Soil microbial communities from Rifle, Colorado - Rifle CSP2_plank highO2_0.1 (SPAdes) (version 2) | ecosystem: Environmental > Terrestrial > Deep subsurface > Rock core/Sediment ...
CTTCAAGTATTATAGGTTCACTTAAATCATTAATTTCAATCCTAGAACCATCAAGACAAATATTTTTCGCAAGTCCGGGCAAATCAACAATACGACGAAGCCTATCCTTTCCTAACGGATAATAACCCCTCAAACTCGTTTCTATCCTGGTTGAAGTTTCACCAACAACACACTTCAATCCATCCCCATTCCAACGATATTTAGAATCACCATTTTCATTCATAGTTCAAGCCAGCTATATAAAAAACTATATAAACATTGTTGATTAAATTTTTCTTAATGAGCTTGTAGCTTAGCCTGGCTAGAGCACTGGTCTTATATGACCGCCTTTGGTACAAATCTAAGAGAACCAGAGGTCCGGGGTTCAAATCCCCGCAAGCTCATTTTTTGCCATAAAGTTTAAAAATAAGGTATGATCTGTGCTTAAAATGAAAAATTTGATTAAAATAGCGCTGGTTTTAGGTATGTTTCATTCTTCCATGTACTCACAAGACAGAGATCCAGCAGGCCATCTGAAAACATTAATGAGAGATACTGACAAAGTTGAAATAGCATACTGTGGGCTTGGTGGAAGAATTAGACTGGAGGAAGAATTAAAAAATGGATGGGTGTTAAAATATGCTGTTTATATGAGAGACACCAATTCAATTGTTCTTGAGTATGAAAATTATTCTAAACCAGGAAGAGATGGAATTTATTCCTCGAGAATTAACGATCCATATGGGTTAAGAAAGGAAGAAATATACGGCTCACCTGAAAAGTATGAAGAAATAAGAAAAGGGACAGTACAAAGGCTGACGGATTATCTTGAAGATTAGGCTGTTTTAATTTTTTACCTTTCTAAAGTAAATTATTGGAGACTCGCTTGAAGAGAGATTTAAATCAGCGGCCGGATGGTTTTGTGCAAACCAATCTGATTTATCCCATTAGAAGAAGATTGAAAACTGGCAGGATGTTCTTTGCCTGATCGCAAATTTTAGATTTGACAAAAATGCAGGATCCTCAGCAGGAATTAATTTAAGCAATAATTGTTGCGTGATAAACTTGTTCAATCATCACAGTTCAAACAAAGATCCAAGAAATATAGTATGGCTCAGTGAAACAGCAACGGGTCAAAATACAAAGATTCCTGCAAAATAATTAGGGAAAAGAATATCTTCAAAGTAAAGAACAAGCAATTTGTTTGTGTAAAAAGAATTATCTGAGATTGGGTTCAGTTCTTCCTGATTTTCGCGACGAAGAATCCCTCTGTGTTGTTGTCCTGAGGCCACACCCTGACGCAGTTTTTAATTTCAGAATTGTAGCTTCTTCCCTCAAAATCAAGGATAGCCCCCTCAGTCTTCAAGCCGTGAAACTTTATTTTCTCTAATTTGGCATTCTCATATTTGCCAAGCAAAAAGTCTATCACACCCTCATTCTCTTCAGGCTCGAGGCTGCATGTGGAGTAGACGAGGCTTCCATTTTTATTCAGGATTCTAAAGGAATTGTCAATCAATCTTCTTTGGTCTCCGGCAAGCTTTCTGATCATCCCTGTATTGTAAATCCTGAGAGTTTCAAGGGACTTCCTTATTGCCCCGGTGCCGGAGCAGGGAGCATCAAGCAGTATTGAATCAAAGTTCTCCTTTATTGACGAGCCGCCCATCAGGGTGATGACTGTGTTCATAACCCCCAGCCTCTGAAGGTTCATGCTTAGAGCTTTAAGCCTTTTATAGTCATTGTCATTCGCTATTAACATCCCTTTATTACTCATGAGAGCAGCTATCTGTCCTGTCTTGCTCCCAGGCGCTGCACTGACATCAAGTATCTTGTCTTTGATGTCCAAAACCAGGGGAGGCAACATTGACGCGGCTTCCTGGACATAAAAGTAGCCTAAAAAATGTTCGTTAAGATTCCCAAGAGTAGCTCTTGAATTTACATAGAAGCCGTCATCAGTCCATGGAATTTTTTCCAGATCCAGATTAAGTCTCTTTTTCAAATCACTCACTGAAATCTTCAGTGTATTCACCCTTATTGACTTTCTCAGGTCCATCAGACAGTACCTCTTAAACTCTTCAATATCTGTCAGCTTTCCATATCTTTCCGTGAATTTTTGTTTGAATTCCATAATGTCCTAATAAAGAAACCTTTTTATATAAATTATTCCATATTTTATGTATAAATCGGAGGTGATTTTATAATGGCAAAGAGTGGAGCATCCGCTTGCCCGGCATGGTTGGCTTGGGTGACGCTTGTTATTGGGGTTTTGTATTTGATAGCAGACTTCGGTTGGTTCAACTGGGGAGTTAGCTGGTACACAGCATTGTTTGTTCTGGCGGGTTTATATTACGTTACAATGAAATAAACCTCTTTCTTTTTTTATCATAAACTATTTAAACAGAAAATTTAGTCAAATGCTGCAAGGGGGGAATATCAATGAAAAAAATAAATACATGGCAGATAACCACAATGGTTCTTGCTGTTTTGTTTATCCTGAGCTTGTTCAATGTTTTCAGCTTCAGTTCAGGAAATAAGATAACTGGAAATGCTGTGGTGTTCATAAACGAAAACCTGCTTGATGGAACTTCGCAGGCAGTTCTTCAGAATACTGAAAAAGTAAGCGGGGTTTACAAAGTATCAATGCTTATAGACAATCAGCCTTTCGAGTCCTACATAACAATGGACGGAAAGCTTCTGTTCCCTACGGCAGTGCCTTTGGATTCAGAAATACAGGCTGTGCAGAACACTCAGCCTCAGATTATTGACGTCGAGGCGGCAGACGGCCCATTTTTAGGGCCTGAAGACTCTGAGAATGTTGTGATTGTATTTTCAGATTTTGAATGCCCCTTCTGCGGTTTGGCATTTGATGATGCTGCAGGAAAGGCAAGATTCGGCCAGAGTTATGAAGCAGCGGTTCCAATTCTGGAACAATTGGCGGAGGAGGGAAAGATAAAATTTGTTTACAGGCATTTTCCACTGAGCTTCCATCCAAATGCGATGAATGCAGCTCTTGCATCAGAATGCGCTAATGAGCAGGATATGTTCTGGAAGTATCATGACTTGCTGTTCATGAACCAGGATGCCTTGGTATTAAATGACCTTAAGCAGTATGCATCCGACTTGGGGCTGAACACTGTGCAGTTCAATGAATGCCTCGATTCCAAGAAACACTCAGACAAGATAAACAAAGACATAGCAGATGGTTCAAGCTATGGAGTTTCAGGAACGCCTGCATTCTTCGTGAATGGATATCTCCTCGAAGGATCACAGCCATTCAGTAAGTTTGAGCCGGCGCTAAATTTATAAATTTTTTTTAATTTTAAAATCATATAGGCAAGAAACCTCAGCAGTTTACTACTGAGATGAATTGCCAATAGGATTCCAAACAAGATGGAGGAAAAATATCCTGGGGCAAAGCACTCAATACTGAACTCATTCCTTGAGATTCTTCCTTTATTAAAGGAGAAATATAAAAACTCGGATTATAAAATAAAATACTTCATGAAATGCAACGAGCCATCTTCAAAGGATATATGCTAAAAGTGCGAAATATTAGACAAGGTTTAAATATTCTTTTGACAAATTATAATTATGAAAACATTTATCCGCAGCAAGCATTTTCACAACAAAATCCCAGAAATAAGAAGTAGATTAGAAAGTAAAGACCATACTATTTCCTCTGGGGAATTTCCAGAGTTCATCGTTCCAATGTTCAACCAACAAGACTTTATTGTCCACGTGAATAACAGGACTGGAAGCCATAGTGAATTTTAATTTCCTGTTGTTCTTTCCAATCGCATCATAATTCTTTAATTCCCTCTTAGAGACTGACCTGCTTCCGGAACTTGCTGTCAAGAACATAGTTCCCCTTGATTTCTGAAAAGAACACCTGGCATATCTTATCACCCGCATTTATCTTCACTCTGACATTGTTGACGTTCTTTATTTCAAGAACCTGCTTGTTGCTCACGCCCGGATGAATGAAGCTTGATGCCGCATGGACAGTGATACCAAGCCTTGCAAACGTGCTCCTCCCCTCTAATCTTCCGGCAAGATTCTTCAGCGTCAGCTTCTCCTTCGTGATTCCAAGAATGAATTGCCCCGGCTCCAGAACTATCTGGCTCTTTGTCATCAGTTTGCTGTACTTCTTGTAGTCCTGGCTCATGACATCCTTGTAAAAGAACCTAAACTTGTTATCCAGCGTCAGATCAATCGAGCTGCCCTTTATACTGTCTTTATTGAAAGGCTCCACCTTCAGGCCCCCAATTTTAATCGCCTTCAGTATCTCCTCCTTTCCAAGAATCATATTCTTTAAATAACTTAAGATTATATAAAGATTATGAAATTAAGGGCGCTGTTGGCATCACTTTTAGTATTTTCCTCTTCCCTCGGGCAGGAGCCCCCGATTTACGAGACGATAAAAGAGCTGCAAAGGCTTGAAAGAAGGTTTACAGTGCTTGAGTTCGGGGAATTAGAGCTAGATCTTAGGAAGCAGAGAGCGACATATCCCCTCGGAAGAAGCACTCTTTATTTTGACGTGAAGGAGGGGAATTATGGAGAACCTTTATATCTTGTAAAATACAATTTTTACCTTGAAGATGTACCGTCATTTATCAAAGGGCTACGAAGAACTGCATGGGGGCGAGCAGATAAAAAAGCTGAAAGTTATTCAGGAAAATATGAAGATAATCCCCCCGCTTCTAGACATAGGCTGCGGAACTGGAATATCCACTGATTTCTTCAATGTAAATTCAACAGGGATAGACAACTGCAGGGAGATGATTGGAAAGAAAAAAAACCTGAAGTTCGGAGATGCAGAAAAACTCCCGTTTAAGGACAGGTCATTCAACACCGTGATTTCAGTGACCGCATTCCACAACATAAAAAATATGAAAAAGGCGATGAAGGAAGCCATAAGAGTGTCAAAGAACAATAACATATGCATATCATTCCTTAAAAAATCAAAAAAACTCAATGAATTCCGAAAGCTGTTCAGAAAATGCTTCAAAAATTATAGAGAAATAGAAGAAGAAAAGGATATTATCTTTCTTTCATCTTCCTTACCATGTCATCCCTGAAGTTATCCGCATCTCTCTTTGGTATTTCTTTCGAAGGGAACAACCTTTTTGGCTGCGTCCTCAGCCTGTTTCTCTTTTCCATCACCCTTTCCCTCATCGATTTTCCCTCTTCAAAATGCTTGTTGTAGTCCCCTTCATAAACATCGCCCCTCTTAGTTGGTTTCTTTCTGAAGAAGACGAAATAAACAATTGCCGCTACAACGATTATCAGTATCAGCCATAACAGTGTTGGACTTCCTCCATTGGCGCCGACAACAAATCCTGTGACTTTTTGGAATCCTGTTCTGTCATCAACGAGCTCAACATCAACCTGAATATCACCATAGTCAGAGCTTACAGAAGCTGTGTAGACTCCTTGGCTTACCCATCCCCTAAGATCATAGCTTCCAATCTCGGAAGGCTTCAGGCTGTAACTGAAATCAACTGTACTTCCACCTATCAAGACATTGAAGTCATCGCTCAAATCGACATTTCCCACATTCTTAACCTTCAGCCTGTTGTCTTCAAAATAAGCATCAATCTTTTCAAGTGTGTTCACAGTAAATTCCCTTTCAACATTGAAGTCAGGGCTCTCAAATACAGCCTTGTAAATTCCCGGAGCGGTATAATCCTCAACTTCATACGTAGAGCTTTCTCCCGAATTGATTTCGGACAGTCCTATCTTCTCTCCTTTCGGATTGAGTATCCTCACGCTTATTTCATCCTGATAAATATAATCCGCCTTGTCGTATATTGTTGCACCAAGGCTTATGCTGTCGCCTGGAAGGACGCTGTCTCCTATCTCCACATCCATCCTATCGGGCACTGAAATTATTTCATATCCTAATGTCTCAAGATAAAAATTACCATAGCTGTCAACTATTCTCACCAAAATTGTATGACTTCCACCCCCTAAGGTGCCCAATTTGACATCATATTCAAAGCCGGCGCTGTAAAAATTCAAAGTTTCCGACTTGCCTTCATACTCTATGTATACTTCGTATGAATCAGCGTCATCAACGGCTCCAAGAATCTTTAGGTTGTTTCCCTGCAGAACTTCATATGTTTCAAGACTCACCCTTGCAGTAAGCTCATTGATCACCTGAATCTTCTGTGCAAAGGTGAATATGTGGCTGTTCCCATAATAATCATAAACCTCAACCTGGAGGTCATAGTCCCCTGCAGGAAGGCTGTCAAGAATGAAATTGTACGCTATGTCTCCGTTTGTTATGTCAAAGCTGTCAACCAAGAACTCCTCTGAATCCTTGCTCAATGTCAATATTCCAAACCCGCTTATTCTATCATCACTCAGCCTGTAGACATCACCCTCAACATTCAAGGGCTCCCCTAATTTTATCCTTGTGCTCGTTACAAAAATATCACCCTTCAGCTCATCTGTAACCTGAAAGTCCTCTGAATCTTCATTCTCATCATTGAAGTCCGCATTAAAATGGCATATCCCATTTGAATTCACAGGGAGGTTGACATCCTGAGCGAAGTAGTAATTCTGATTGTTGCTGACATGTATCATCTTTCCTGAGAGGATCTGGGAATCGCCCCCGCAGACCAGATAAAGCCTGAATATATCATCAACATTCGAATCGCTCAGAACATAGCCCTGAACTTCAACGACATCACCCATATTGTACTCTTCATAGAAATCATTATTAAACGTAATATCCGCGCTAACAAAAGGAACAATAAATAAGGCAAGCAAAACCAACAACAAGATCTTTTTCATCAAATTTCACCTCTCCACAATTGAAAATACATAGAAGTAAATGCATGACTAATATATAAACATTACTAAACAAAATTCAAAAAATATATAAAGAAATATATTTCTCAAAATATAGCAAAAAAAGAGGTGGTTGGATGAAAGATTCCTACGAAGAGGACTTTGAGTTCAAATCCAGGGATGACTGGGAAGACGAGGAAGAGGAGTACCTTGAGCCCGAATATGATGATGTTGAGTGACTTTCTTTTTCTCTTTTTTTTATTGGCTTCACAAAAGAGAGTATATCCCCACTGCCGGAGTTGAACCAGCAACCTCTCCCGGATAATAGTTTATCTTTCGGTGACGGCTGAATATTTTTCATTCTTAGCATTATAGCCACGTCAAACATCCTCTACAGCCGAATGCTCTACCAATTGAGCTAAGTGGGGATAAATAGATTCAACAAATATAATTTATAAATTTAACCAAAAAGATTATAAACCAAATTTCAAGAGAAACTTCCATGAACGCCCCGTTAGTGTAGCCCGGTCTATCATACTGCCCTTTCGAGGCAGTGACCCGAGTTCGAATCTCGGACGGGGCACTCATACTTATAGATATTCATAAGGATTAAAGAGTATATTACAGACAGGGTTATTTAGCTTGTTGTTTCCATAATAATTCAAAATAATTTCTATATGACTTAGAAACTTGTTTACTTTTAATTAAAGTAGCAATTGGAACTTCACTCCATATAATTATCGCAGTATTTTCTCCATAGACAAAAGTTGTAGTAGGGGAAGTAAATTTGTCTGGAGTAAATCTAAATTCACTATTTGCTATTTTAACGCTTTCTGATTTTTTTGAAGATTCTGATAATATAACTCTTGATTTGATTTTTTTGAATTTCTTTTGTTTTTGGAAATTAACAAAATCATATTTCATTACTTCTAAAAATCTTCCTGAAGATCCAAAGGCAATGTATTCTTTATAATTTAAAATATCTTGTAAAATTGATTTTATTCCTTTTCTTCCTCTATAAATATTTGATTCTTCTTTTCCTTTGGATTCTTTAAAGATTAAATTTAATTCTGAAAGAATTTCTTCAATGGCTTTTTTCTTTTCTTTAATATCCTCTAAAAATATTTTTGGTGAGACCGGACTAAAGACTTTTTTATTTGCTTCAATTACAAAAATAACAATCCCTTTTTCTATTAACCTCTCAAGAGAATCATATGTGGTGGTTCTATTTATTTGTGTTTTTTTGCTAATCTCTCCAACTTGAGATTTGCCTAATTCTAATAAAACTAGATATATCTTTGCTTCACTAAAATTTAATCCTAACCTCTGTAATTTCTCTATATCCATAGTTGTGTATTATTTTTATTATTTTTAAATATTTCTATGTTGTTGTAAGGATACTCACAACATAAATTAATAAAACAATTAGTACTACTATTTCATAATAAATAGTATAAAAAATGAACAAACAAACGCAAGAAATTCCATTGGAAGAACTTTTACAAGAAGTAAGGGATCTGCTTAGTAATAATTTTTATGATATTTGTGGATTTTTGAGATTAAATCCAGATTTATACAAGTTTAAAGAATGGGAGTATGATAGTAGTCCAGGAATAATTTTTTGTGGAAGTGTAAAATTTATTGATTTCAAAATTCCTGTGGAGCGAAGGTTAAATTTGCCAAAAGGAAATATTCATTTACATTCTGCTAAAGCATTTTATGCGAGATACTATGAATTAGGTTTGACTAAGATACAAAATAAAAGTAGAAAACTAACTCTTCCGTGGTTATATGATCAAAAAAGCGTAGCAATTCAATTAGGGGATTTCCTTAAAAAATATAATTCATTTAGTCACTATGAAGATTAAATCAAGTGGGAAAATTTTAAATACATCAAAAACACACATATTTAAGAAGAGCACAGAACATTCTCAGACAGCTCGGACGGGGCAGTTAACTTACAATTCAATGCCCGTACGAAAATATTATAAACTCCCTAATTGTATATATACTAAAATGGAAAATCAGCAATTATTGCAAGAAATGAGAGAAATAAAGAGAGACATAAAGATAATTATGAAAAATATGCCTGATAAAGATATGTTTCTAACAGCTGAAGAAAAGGTATTGCTTGAAGAAAGCTACAATAATGAAAAGAGCAAGAAATTGGTTTCCGGAAAATCTTTGAGAAGATAAAAATGGACGTAATTTATAAGCTAGTAATTCTCTAATATTATTATGATTTTTGAGATAGTTTATGACAAGCAACCAGTAAAATTCCTAAATAAGGTGAACAAAAAGGTAAATAATAGAATTTTAGATAAGATTGAAGAAACTCTTTCAAACGATCCAGTTCCTCATGATGCAAAATCAATTGTTGGGGAGCATGGGGTCTTTAGGATAAGGATTGGAGATTATAGGGCACTATATAGAATTAATTATTCAGGGAGTAAAATAATTGTTTTCAAAATAGATAAACGTTCAAAGGTATATGATTAATGTAGTTAAACCGATAACTTTCTATCTCATCTCGGACGGGGCAGTAAACTTCTACAGAATGGTAACAAAATAGAAAAGTTTATAAACAAATTATCTCATTGTAGAGAAATAAATATATAAAATGGTTAATATTCCAGGAATTAGAATTGAAAGGAAAGTTTTTGTTGAATCATCTTTTCCATCTTATGAAGATGTATTATTTAATGCAGGATTAAGGGAAGAAGGAATAGCTATGAGAAGAAATGAAGATTTAATGGGATATTATTCCCATAGGGGAAATGGGGAGAAACAAATTATTGTCTTTAAAGGAGAATCTAAATTTAGGAAATTTAACTCACCAGAATATCTTAGAGATTGGGATAGAATTGGTTTTTATGTTATAATTATGGAGGGGGAGAAAATGTCACTGAAAGAATCTAAAGAAAGGCTTGAAGATATGATATAGATATCTAAAATTATAAGTGCCTCATTATTTAGGAAAAAAGTTTACTAATGTAGCCAAAATTGATAATTTTTCTTATGATAAAGAAGGAGAAAACATTGCTAATACCACTGTTTATAAAGTTACCTTGGATTCAAGAGAAAGAGTATAAAGATGGATGGAGAGAAGATTTAGCTGTTGAAAGCACTAGACCTATGGATTAAATTTATAGTAGATTATAGAGTTTCCCTCTATGCCTTTGACATTTCGTCTCCAATAGAAAAATAATTCAACTTATGTTCTTTTGTTACTTGTAAAATTTCATAATCTAAAATTAATTCTGAAAAATTATTTCTTATTTGCCTTAATAATTCTGTAAATTCTTCCTGATTTTTCACTTCGGTTTCAATTTCCAACTGCCACTCCCCCAAAACTTCAACTAAATAAACAACAAAATTAAATTGCGAACAAAAAGAATAAATTTTCTTTTCATCTTCCTTTGTTGGATTATTCAATTTAACCAAAGCTTTGTAGAATTTTCTATTTATTTTCTCTAAATTAATTAAGATTCTGTGGCTTTGAATAATCTTCCTTTCTTCCATTGATTTAATTCTATTTTTAATGGTATGATACGTAACTCCTAACTTTTTGCCAATTTCCTGGTTATTCTGTCTGCAATTTTTTGATAATTGAATAAGGATATCACTATCAAGCTTATCTAAATTCTCTTTTTTTGGTTCAAAACCATAGTATTTGGGAACTAATTCTTCTCTTTTACTATCAAGCAAGTAATCTCTCTTAAAGTGATAATTAAAGATAGATGCCGAGTAGTTGTATTTTGAAAAATAATTTCCTAAATCTTCTTTTATTTTCTTGAAAATATTATTTAAATGAATGGAATTTCTTGCAACAAATACAATTTCTAAATCCCAAGACCCAGATGTTGAAACAAGCCACAAAACATTATTATTTTTCTTAAAATAATCAATTATTTCTTTTTCTTTATCCGAATCAACATTCTTGAAACGGAAATATAGTCTATAGGTCAAATAACCTAAGTGATGAATGTCAATAACACTCATAAACCCCAAAATAACATTATCATTTATTAATTTCTTTAGTCTATAATTTAGATTTTGTTTTGAAATACTAACTTTTTTGGATAATTCCGTAAGTGGAATTCTGGCATTATAATCCAAATTATACAAAATCTTCAAATTAGTTTTATCTAAGCTCATTTTTTATTAACATTAATAATTATTTATAAATATTTCTATTTGTAAAGATATTTAATTATATTATTTTATATATCTATTTTGTATCACTTTTCCATAATAAATGGTTTAGAGGATAAAAATGTCAAAACTCACATATGAGGGAATAGAGGAAAAAGTTAAAGAAATAGAAGGTAACACAAACAGACTATTTAGAAGTAGGTTTTACAAACCTTCCAAGAAATATCATCTCTTCAAATCTGAAGCAATCAAACAAGGCATTCCAGAGGAAGTTTTTGAAGCTGTAGTAAGAAGCGAGATACAGAATAACAATATGATGGATTTAATTAGAAGATATGATAGTGGAAATCTGCGAAATGATATTAAACGTAATAAAGATTTAGAAAATGCTCTTAAATACCTCACAGTCCGCCTTAAAAATTATGTGGACTC
>Ga0209542_10018295_pt1 | contig 11358 bp, 12 predicted proteins | sample RifCSPhighO2_01_FD_184028 | JGI IMG/M metagenome (GOLD analysis project Ga0209542, IMG submission 184028) | Soil microbial communities from Rifle, Colorado - Rifle CSP2_plank highO2_0.1 (SPAdes) (version 2) | ecosystem: Environmental > Terrestrial > Deep subsurface > Rock core/Sediment ...
GCGAAAACTTATTGATGTGAATCCTCACTTCATTCGTGCACTCAAGGACGAGAATGTGTTTTCGCCCGACGTCCTCGACAAAGTCAAGAAACAGGGTAATTTGAAAGGCTTATTCATTCCCGTCTGGGTCAAAAACCTATTCATCACAACCGACCAAGTAGACACTGAGTGGCACTTGAAGATGCTCGCAGCATTCCAGAAACACTGTGATGGCGGCGTTGCAAAACAGATCGTGTTCCAACCTGATGCAACCCACGAAACCGTTTCAAATGCAATCAAAAGTGCATATGCGCAAGACTGTTTGACATTCATCGGCTACAGATATGGCGGCCGTTCTGACCGAGCACAAGTCCTCGGCGTACGCCATGGCACCGACACGAACATGTTATGCCCATCATGTAACATTCCACTAGAGAAAGAAGGCGAAACCGATCTGTGCAAGAATTGCGGGTATGGGGTTATTGAGTAGATGAAAATAACATTAAGAGAACAGAAGATATCCGAAGCAAAATATTTTTACAAAATCTTGAGTAATCCTAATTTCAAGTATTTCACTGCACGACCAATATCTGTCGCTGCCGAACAAAAATGGATGAAGCAGAATCCAACGAAAATAAATTTTCAATACAACTATTCGATAATCTTCAAAGATCAGATTGTAGGCGGATGCGGAATTAAAATCAATCAGCATCGAAAACACATCGGCGAAATCGGTTATTTTGTGGACGAAGCTCATTGGGGCAAAGGTATTGCACCTATTGCAGTAAAGCTTCTAGAAAAAATAGCATTCAAAGAATTGAAACTGAGAAGAATCGAGATATTAACACATCCGAACAACAAAGCGAGCAAACGAGTGGCAGTAAAATGCGGATATCATAAAGAAGGCACCCTAAAAAAAGTAATTGAGCACAAAAAAGGTTTCTGGGATGCACACATATACGCGAAAGTGAGATAGACGGTCTAAACGTTCTGATTTAGCATTTGAAAAGTAAATATTAGGTTTATTCCGACGATTTTAATCAGCGAATGGAGACACGCAACACAACGACGTCGTCGTGCTGCACGCGAAGTGTTCTTCGCTATGCTTAGAAGCGCGGCTTCTGGCACATCAAGAAGCTGCGGCTTCTTAATGTTCGCGTTCGGCTGCGCCTCGCGACCACCCAGATGGTCTGATTATGATCGAAAAAGTCTTTACGTATAAAACAATCACTCTTTCTTCTTCCCTTCTTGTTCAATAAGTGAGAACGGCAACTGATCCGGATAAACTTTAATGCCACCTTGTCCGATAGAAAACGGAACTATACTCAACATATGTTCTTGCGCGCGCATCTTGCTCACATGCAGTACACGTTCAAATGATGCTTCTTCACGAACACGCGTCAAAAACAAAACCCCATCAAACAAGAATTCTTCAGGTTTCGCATGAACAGTATCTAAATCAGATTCACTATTTTCAGCAACCGCCAAAAATGTTACATCTTTCATCGAATTAATGCAATTTACAATTTCCTGTCGATATTCGCGATCCTGCGTAGCATAAACATAGGAAAACATAGTAAGAGAATCAAGAACAACACGTTTCACTTTCTTTTTGCGCAGCAATGAGATTGGTCCAGACAACCCAACTAATTGCCGGCCTGCAACCGGCTGCTCAACGACTGTAAGTAACCCTTTATCAGCATAGCTGCGCAAGTCTAAACCTAAAGAATCTGCATAGTCCAAAAACTTATTTTTCGTGTCGTAAATAATATACATACACGGTTCTTTGTTCTTCAGACCCTCAAGCAAGAAATGCATAGTAAAAATCGTCTTGCCAGTCCCCGGCCCACCTGATAAAAGAATTGAGCTGCCTTGGCGAATGCCGCCCTTGAACATTTTGTCCAAACCTGGTATACCAGTTTTAACTAACTCAGTCTTTGGTTTCGGCATAAAAAAAGGATATGCTCATGATTTAAAAGAGTATCGAAAACGGTGTAAAAATGAATCGCTGTATCGCAAAGTACACTTTGTTCATTGCGCTCACGTCGCTCACACAATATGTGGAATAATAGACCCATTCATTGAATAAACGAGTAAAATAATAAACTAAATAAAAACAAAGGACCCAGAAGAAGACTCAAAATACTTATATTTTATCTAAAACGAGCATTTTACTTATAATATTTAAAGGTTCTATCCGTCATTTTAAAATGTCAAGAGCCACTTGTGTATTCAAGGGTGGTATGTATGGTAAAAAGCATTTTTCATGAGGTGAAACATATGAAAAGTAGAACTATAGGAATTCTAGCGATTCTCCTGATGCTGATAATAACACACGTCGCATCAGCAGAAACAAGCAAGAAACCAGGAAACGTGATTTGGATGTGCAAAGACGGAAAAACATTTTTGGTGGGCGAAAGCTACAAGCAGTGGCAGCTGACTCATAACGCACGTATGGGAAAATGTGATAGCCCTCAAGCAAGTAATGTAATTTGGATGTGCAAGGATTCTAAAACATTCTTAGTAGGAGTGAGCTACATGAAATGGCAACTGGATCATGGCGCAAAAACAGGTAAATGCAAGTAAAATGAGTACGTAGATACGTAAGTAGTCTAGTCTTTTATTCGCAATATTCTCCTTCGAAGAAAACTGAGGAGGAGAATATTGCATTTTACTATTAACCACTTATGATGTACAATAAAATGTACAGTAAAATAGGAAAAACAAAAATACCGAGGTGAAACATGAGAAAAAAAAACTGGATAAATGTATTTGGAGTGCTTGTAATGTTGATGCTGATGCCTATAGCATTGGCTGAAGAAATTGCAAGCGAAGGAAGTGCTGAAAACAGCGAAACAGCAGCAAGTGATGAGAATAATAACAGCGAAACACCAACTGAAGGTGATGAAACCGAAGGTGATGAGCAAGAACAGACAAATACTCAGACAGCAGCTGAAGAATCAAAACCTGATTCAGAGATTGTGGTAACAGCTGAGGCAACCGCTGAAAGTACAGAGGATAAATCAGCACCTACAACAGAATCAACAGAGAATTCAGAGATGCCAGAAAGTACAGACGAAGAAAGTAACGACGAAAGTACAGAAGAACCACCAACTGAAAATACCGAAACAAATACTGAAGTAACAATACAAGTAACTGCAACCGCATCTGCTGAGAGTACAAATATCCCAGCAAATAACACAAATACAACAAAGAAGCCCGGCAGCGTCATATGGGTATGTCGTGAAGGACGCTTCATACTTGTCGGTGAAAGCTACAAAGAATGGCAACTTTCTCAAGGAGCTACACTTGGCAAGTGCGAACCGCCAGCAACAGTTATTTGGATGTGCAAAAACGACAAGAGTTTTTTAGTAGGACGCAGCTATGAAGAATGGCAGCTTTCACAGGGCGCAACATCCGGAAAATGTGCCAGTCCAGATGAAGGCAATACTATATTTATGTGCCATGCAGGAACAACAATCCAAGTTGGACGAAGTCATGTACAGCAGCATGTACAACATGGTGACACGCATGGAAAGTGCGAAGATCGTCCAGGAAACGTCATTTGGATGTGCCGTGATGGAAATACGTTCTTGGTAGGAGCAAGTTACAGAGATTGGCAATTAAGTAAGGGCGCAACTGAAGGAAAATGCCCAGAACAACCAGCAGCTAATACAACTGAAGCAAGTACATCTGCAGAAGCATCCGCAGAAGTGTCAGTTGAAGTAAGCACAGACGATGCTGATAGTGCGATTGAAACATCCGCAGAAGCAAGCGCCGAAGCAACGACAGACAACAATGCAGACGCGTCAGCGGAAGATGAATCTACTGAAGATGAAACATCAGCTGAAGACGAACCTACAGAACAGCCAGTACAAGATGAGCCGGCAGACACGTCAATCCCTGAACAGGCAGATGAGGAATCAAATAGTGCATCATCTGAATCAAGTGCTGAATCATCTATAGAGACAACTGGCGAGGTCGATGGCATTGTTGTCAGCATCATAAGCCAAGCAGCCGCGCAAGCCGCAGACGGTGAAGCCGCAGCTGAAGCAGCCGTTGATATGATCGCACAACTGCGCGAAGAGGGAAATAAAATTTCCGATGCGACACTTGCTGCTACGGCAGAAGCTGCAGCGGAAAACTAATTTTTTTTAATTTTTTTTTTCTGTAAAAAATAGACTTATTGTTGGATAAAGTTTAAGCAAATTTATATAGTAACTTCCAAAAAACATCAAAATGCGAATCTTAATAATAATTCTAGTAAGTCTATTATTTACAAGCTGCAGCAGCAATCTCGAAAAAATAACAATCCAACCGCCCATCGAACCACTACAAGAAATTCTTATAACCACAACAGAAAGTGGAAAACTCACAACATGGTGTGAACGCGATTGCCCAGTTATCATATTCGTCGACACACAAACATACAATACATTGAAAGATAAAGTACACCTGTTTGCGCAAGACATCGCACATGACATCCGAGCAGATGTTTTTCTCGAGATTACCGATAAAAACGATCAACCCGTAGAAATCTGGAATAAGATACACCAAAAAAATAACGTGCAAGGCGTACTTTTCGTAGGTGACATACCTGTGGTTCAACACGAAAGCAAGTACAACGACAATTGTTACGTCACATCGAATAATGTGTTTACCCGAATCGGAGAAAACTGGACGTGCAGCATCAGCCAAAACAATCCAGAGACATGGCATACACGTTTTGGAAAACAAAAGGAGACAATAATGCAATTATCGAATTATTTCGATCAAAATCATGCCTACCGAACACAAAAACACGAAAACGCGCAGATTATAGAAGCTAACCACACACCCGAAGACAGCATGATAACATTTACGACAGAAAACGAATTTATCTCAATAACATCAACAGCAATCGTCACAAACATCGCTGAAGAAACACGAAATCAGCGAGGCACTACTCCCCATAAATATCTCACCATGCTTAATCATGGAGCAAGCGCAAGCGAAGCGCGCATCGCAGCAGGAACAGGAACTCTCATTGGTGACCCAACCCTCCGAATATATGATCAAAATGTTGCAGAAATCGAAGTCCGAGATCTCCCATTAGAACTCACAAAGATAGGCGATGAAAGAGAACTAAGTTTGTACAACAACGGAAAAAACAGCATAGAGCATGTCTCTCACGGAATATCTGTATCAGGCACAGCATGTCACGTCGAAACTTCTATTCCATTAAACCTCAAAGCACAAGATGAAGAACAGATGCTGGTCGTGCTTGAAAAGGGCACATCATGCACTATTGAACAAATGCTTGCATATGCAGGCAATGATAGTTATTGGATAACGTTTATCCCGATAACAGCAAATGTAAACTAAAACATCAGTACGTAATAAGTCGTTCGTTAAATAGGCGTAAAAATGTTTGTTCTCCTCTATGGCGGCGGTCGGTCAGCTTCGCTGCCCTCCGCTCGGCATGCGCCTCGCTCCGCGCCACGGAGAACAAACATTTTTACGAATGAATTTTTATCTAACTAATATGTACAAAAATCCAATACTAATTTAAACACCAAAATAATCACAAGCGTATGAAAAAGAGTGTGAACAGCGAGCACCAAGAACATCACCAGAAAGATCTCCAGAAAAAACTCCTCAAAGCACAACGCTTAGAAATAACCGAACACATCATTTACGAAAAACTCGCTGTAACCGCTCGCGGCAAAAACAAGAAAATTCTCAGTGACATCGCCGCAATGGAACTCGATCATTACAACTTCTTCAAAAAATTAACAAAACAAGATGTCCACCCAAACAAGTTTAAAATCCACTTCTATTATATGCTCGCAAAAGTCCTCGGAATTAATTTCGGCGTCAAATTAATGGAACATGAAGAACATCTCGCCCAGCATATGTATGTACACATAATACAACATGTCCCCAGCGCACAAAAGATCATGGAAGACGAGAAGAATCACGAACACCAACTCATCGAATTGCTCCATGAAAAAAAACTTGATTACATTGGTTCAATCGTTCTCGGCTTGAATGACGCACTCGTCGAATTAACCGGCGCATTAGCTGGATTAACTCTTGCATTACAGAACACAAAACTGATAGCAGTCGTCGGTCTTATCACCGGCATCGCAGCTTCATTGTCAATGGCAGCATCAGAATACCTCTCAATAAAGTCAGAAAAAAACACAAAACAAAATCCGTTCATTGCCGCACTCTATACAGGAATGGCATACATCGGAACCGTCATCGTGCTCGTAATGCCTTATTTTCTTTTATCGAACCCATATGCTGCATTACCTATCACATTGATCCTTGGCTTGTGTATCATCGCAATATTCACCGCGTATTCATCTATAATCAAGCAGGATTCGTTCTGGAAACGATTTGCTGAAATGGCATTGATTAGCCTCAGCGTCGCCGCAATCTCGTTTGTCATCGGTATTCTGATACGAACGTTTATTGGGATTGAGGTGTGATTATCACAATCCATCAAAACCCATCGACTGTAGAATTCGTTTAACCTCAGCAATTATCTGTGGTTGATCTTTCTTCTCCGACATGCGAACAAATTTGATAAGAAGTTGAGCAATTTCTTCAGGAGAGCCAAACTTTAGTATGTGCCCATCAGTGATAAAATAAAAACGATATTTGCCATCTTTTAATTCTTTGATAACGATGTTATCCACATGACCAACAGCTTTTCCCTTCTGAGGTTGTTGTTCTAATGATTTAAAACGATCAAATATTTCGTACGATTGTTCCTTAAAAATTCTAAAAACTTGTTCGCGAAGCGCGAGTGTTATACGGACTTCGACCATCGTTCCTTCGCTTCTTTCAGTGCTTCATCTATGGTGACTGAATCAGATGTGTCATAAAGATAGGAACGGAGCATCTGTGCTATTGAAGCGTCGTACATTCTCCGAATAATCTCGTCATAACTTTCACCAGCTCTGCCAAGATTTCGTAGTTTTTCTCTCATTTCCGTGGTGATGGAGATTGTGGTTGCCATAAGAACTATGGTGATTATGGAGTATATAAATATTCCGGCAAAACATTTAAAGCATTAGAGAATCCAAAACCTATGCACTTCCTCACCCTCGCCCAACTCTTCCAAAAGTTAGAGCATACAAGTTCAAGTAACCAAATGCAATTAATTCTCTCAGATTTTTTCAAATCATCAAAAGACAACATAAAACAAGTAACATATCTCACGCTCGGCACAATCGCGTCCTCATACGACAACGTCAACCTCGGCATGGCCGATCAAATGGTCATCAAAAGCATCGCCCAATCAACAAAACAATCAGAACAACAAGTAAAGTCAGATTACAATAAACGAGGTGATTTGGGAAACGTCGCAGAACAAGACACAAAAAACAAACGAGCAACACTCAAAGTAACAGACGTCTTCACTCAACTCCACGCAATCGCAGAAACGTCAGGCAGCGGCAGCCAATCACAAAAGATCGAAATCCTAGCAAATCTCCTCAGCAAATCAACCGCAGTCGAAGCCAAATACATCACTCGCATCGCTTTGGGAACATTGCGCATGGGCGTCGGCGATATGACAATTCTGAACGCACTCGCTATTGCATTTAGCGGTGGAAAGAGCGGCAAATCAACAATAGAACAAGCATATAACGTCTGCCCAGATATCGGCGTCATCGCAGAAGCGGTAATCAAAAACAAACTCAGTGCAATAAAACCAATGATAGGCCGCCCAATCAAAGTTATGCTTTGCCAGCGTGCAGAATCAATAACAGAGATAAAAAAACGCATGCCCAGCGGTATGATTGCAGAAGAAAAGTATGACGGCGAACGAGTCCAAATCCACAAAGAAACAGAGAACAAGAAAGGCAAAGAATCCAACGTAACCCTTTTCTCCCGCCGCATGGAAAACACAACACATCAATTTCCAGAAATTGTCGAAGAAATAAAAAAACTGAAAGGAGAATTCATCATCGAAGGCGAAATTGTCGCAATTGACAAGCAAGGCAATATGCTTGACTTTCAAACACTCATGCAGCGCAGGCGAAAACACAACATTGAAGAGTATCAATCGAAAGTACCTGCAGCCGTCATGCTCTTTGACATTCTTTACTTCGATGGAAAAAGCCTGCTCAATAAACCACTCGAAGAACGCCAAGGAACATTGAAGAACATCATAGGAAAAAGTAACAGCACACTCAAATTCACGAGAAGGATAAAAACAACAAACGTCGAAGAAGTCGAAGAATTCTTTACTGAATGCTTAGAACGTGACACCGAAGGCATTATCGTAAAGTCAAAAATAAGTCCATATGAAGCCGGCACGCGTGGCTACAACTGGATAAAGTGGAAACCAGAATACACACATCTACGAGACACGTTCGATCTTGTGATTGTCGGCGGATTCGCCGGCCGAGGCAGACGAGCGCAAACGTACGGCGCACTATTATGTGCATGTTACAACAAGAAGAAAGATACATTTGAAACATTCTGTAAATTAGGATCAGGTTTTACCGATGTTCAGCTTGAAGAATTGCCAAAAAAACTCCAAAAATACAAAGTACCAAGCAAACCATCACGCCTCACAATTCATCAAAACATGAAACCTGATGTATGGTTTGAACCAAAAGTTGTCATCGAAGTAACCGGCGCAGAAATCACCAAAAGTCCACTGCACACCGCAGCAGAAACTGAGGGAACCGGATTCGCATTGAGGTTTCCAAGATTCCTCAGATATAGAACCGACAAAACCTCAGAACAAGCGACGACAACTGACGAAATCTTGAAAATGAGTAAATAATTTATTCGGATACCGTAGATTATAACGAATAGAATCAGCTAATGAGAAACACGCACCCGTGAGCATCGTGCGACCGTGAAGTTACCCCCATGACCTGATTAAACAAGTCACATAAAAAGTATAATTCTCGATTTAGATGTCCATTCAATTTAAAAATAAGCTCAACCGCAACACATATTAAGAGCAAGAGCCAACCCCCCGAGATGACTAACACAATCGTCAAGCTTATCGTTGAAAAAGGAGTAAAGAACGTTAACCTATCAATGTTCAAAGATTCAGAAAAAAAAGCAATACTTCAGCAAGTCGTTGAAATCTTTCTCCGCCAAGGAAAAACTATTGAAGTTCTCGAAATCCTCGAATATGTCGACGTCAAAAAGTACGAAGATATGCTGCGTCCCATGGCAGAACACTGCGTCGAGTTGGGAGAGTACAAGAAAGCCGCGCTCATTTACGAAAAAATAGGATACAACGAACTAGCAGAGTTCATTAAATTAAATTTTCTAAGATAAATATCGTGAGGCTTGCGAAGCAACGCCTCACTTGAGAGCACCTCGCCTAGTGCCACTGGCAGCAGTATTCATTAAATTAAATTTCTTGAGATAATATCGTGAGGCTTGCGAAGAGGAAAAAATAAAAATACTTTTTAGCTCAGCTCTAGTTTAAAACAATCTATTAATCAGCTAATGGGGTTAGCAACTACTCTCGAACTCACGTCGTGTTGCATGCCCTCTTTGCTGATTAAAGTCAAAACAACTTGTTCCCGATAAGTTGAATCAGCTATAAACAAGTCAAAATCCCAATCACAGCAAGCTGTGAGGCTTAAACGTTAGTGGATTTTGACTCTTTGAAAATGGGTCGCAGTAGACTGCGGTGTATTAGACCCATTTTCATTGAATAAAAAATAATTACTACTCAACCACACAAACCGACGGCATCATCCGCTTGTGTTCAGCATTCTCAACAAGTTCTCGCACGCGCGCAACCTTGTCCGGAGCACTACCCTTAACCTTCCCTTCAAGAATTCGATCAAGTTCGTCGTATGACATGCCAAGTTCACCTTCATCTGTTTGTCCACGCCACAAACCAGCCGTAGGTGCTTTACCAACAATAGTTTCCGGAATGCCAAGATATTTCGCAAGTTCAACAACCTGATACTTATACAAATCTCCTATCGGCAAAAAGTCTACACCACCATCGCCATATTTGGTAAAGTATCCGATGCTCAACTCAGATTTGTTGCCTGTTCCTACAACACGAAAATCATTAAAGTTCGCAAACCCATAGAGAATCATCATGCGCGCGCGTGCTTTTGCATTCGCAAGTGACACTTTGTGCTCCTGAAAGTTAGTATAAACAAGAGGCAGCGCATTTACAATAGGAGTTATTGGACAGATATGAAATTGTATGCCCAATTGACCTGCAAGCTGCCGTGCGTCCTCAACATCGCGCCGTAACGTGACACCTTTTTCAGGCATGCACAATCCAACAACATGATCCTTGCCAAGCGCACGAACACAGAGCGAAGCAACTACCGACGAATCAATCCCGCCAGACAAACCGACAACAACACCTTCCGCACCTTCAGTTTGTTTCTTGATAAATCTCGATATTTTCTGTTCGATTTTTCGTTCAACCTTCATAAGACACCCCCAATGAGATCAATGTCGAAGATAAAAATCAATGAATAGTCAAACTAATATCAAGTGCCGGCGCTGAATGCGTTAACGCCCCAACACTGATATACTGCACACCAAGTGTGCTCAGCAATGGAATTTTTTCAAGTGTAACGCCGCCCGACACTTCAAGAGGAATGCCTGCATTCATGCGCACTGCTTTCCTCATGTCTGATATCGACATATTATCAAGCATGATCATGTCCGGCCGAGCATCAACTGCTTCTTTGAATTGTGTAAGTTGTTCAACTTCAACTTCAACAGGCAGTCCAGTTCGACGCGCTCTCCGTACAGCTTCCGCAATATTCCCTGCAAGTGCAATATGATTATCCTTGATCAATACCATGTCATACAACCCCATGCGATGATTACGACCATCACCCATGCGAACGGCATATTTCTCAAGCTTTCGCAATCCCGGCATCGTTTTTCGTGTATCAAGAATCGTGACACGGCCTTTCGCAGCAACAACATATTTGCGTGTTAATGTTGCAACGCCCGACAAGTGCCGCAAAAAATTGAGCGCCACGCGTTCGCCTGCAAGAAGCGATCGTGCATTGTCCGAGATGTCAGCAAGCACTTGTCCTTTTCGAACAGCTGCACCATCCTGAACATGAAACTGAATGTCTGCATCCGGAAAAATCTTCTTCAACACAACAAGCCCCGCAACAACGCCATCTTCCTGTGTTACAAGCTGTGCGCGTGCAATAACATGTGGTGACACAATAGAATTACTCGTAACATCCCCTGACCCAATATCTTCCTCTACTGCCAAGTCAACAATAGTTTTCTTCTTGAAAAACATAACCATCCCCTAAAGTCGCTTAAAGAGGGATACTTAAATAGTTAGTGGTGATAGAGTACGTAATGAGTTTAATGAGTTTAATGACTCAATTGCAATAATCTCCTCCTCCCTGG
>Ga0209542_10018296_pt1 | contig 11358 bp, 11 predicted proteins | sample RifCSPhighO2_01_FD_184028 | JGI IMG/M metagenome (GOLD analysis project Ga0209542, IMG submission 184028) | Soil microbial communities from Rifle, Colorado - Rifle CSP2_plank highO2_0.1 (SPAdes) (version 2) | ecosystem: Environmental > Terrestrial > Deep subsurface > Rock core/Sediment ...
GAAGATCTAGTTCAGGACGTTTTGGTGGAGGTAGTAGAGGAAGATTTGGAGGTTCTCGTGGAAGTGGAGATACAAGGCGTGAAGGTTCTAGTGGAGAAAGAAGTAATTTTCAAAGACCAAGAAATAGACAAAGGCAATATTAATCGTTGTTAAGGATAAATATAAATATATGATTTGGTTCTAGATATTATGGAAAAAAAGTTAGATCTTGAATTAAAAACCTATGAAAAAAACAAGCAGAATTTGTTAAAATCAGATAGAGGTAAATTTGTTTTGATTGAAGGAAATTTAATAATTGGAACTTATGATACTTACGATGATGCTATAAAAATTGGAATTGATAAATTTGGAAGTAAGCCTTTTTTAGTTAAACAGATATTAGAAGTTGAGCCTACTGGTAATTTTACATCTAATCTTATAAGGGTAGCCCAATCATGCCTTCAGTAACTATTGATTCTTCAGATTTATATAAAGAAGGGCCTGCTTTAGAAGTTCATTTTCTTATTCCTATTGAACTTGAAAAGAAACTTAAAGAAAAAGGAGAAGAAATTCCTGCACCAGTGATTGTAAAATCTTTAATTGATACTGGAGCTTCAAACTGTGTTGTTAAAAAAGAGATTCCTGAAAAACTAAAATTAGAACCAACTGGAATTATAAACATAAATACGCCTTCCAGTAAAGATCATGAGTGTTATCAATATTTTATGAGAATGGTAATTCCAACCCATGGTATAACTTATCAAGGTCCGTTTATAGCAGCTTCTTTAGATGGACAAGAGATTGCTGGGCTTATAGGTCGAGACTTGCTTAAACATGGTATTTTAATTTATATAGGCTATAAGAATCAATTTACTTTAAGTATGGCCTGATAGCAGACACATACTAAATAATATTAATGTGTCTTTGTAAATTGTAAACGCATAACTTCTCGAGAATTAAATATGTTTACTATATACTAAGACTGAAATTGAGAAAAAGTTAGAAATCTCAGATAAAAGAAATGAAATACTCCAAGAAAGACTAAATGTTCTTGAAATGAAATTTGCAGAGATAGATGGATTAGCTGATAGCATTAAATCTGAAACAAAGGATTTAGTTGCTAACAGAACATTTTGTTAAAATTACTTATCTGCCCAATCTTTAGCAACGACTTTTGCTTGCTCCAAAACTGTTTCTGTTGCTTTCTTCTGTTTATCTGGAGGATACCCATATTTTTCTAAAATTTTTTTTACATTTATTCTGAGTTTAGCTTGTATGCTTTCTCTCAAAGTCCAATCAACAGTTACGCTTTTTCTTATAATTTCGGTCAATTCTAGAGCTATTTTTCTTAGAATTTCATCTCCTAGAATTTTAACAGCACTATCATTAACATACAGAGCATCATAAAATGCTTTTTCATCTTCGTTTAGTCCTAAATCTTTTCCTTTATCCATTTCTGCTCTAAACTTTCTTGCCAATTCAATCATCTCTTCAATAACTTGTGCTGCTTCAACACTTCTATTTGTGTATTTTTTTATTGTTTTGTCAAGCATTTCCATAAATGATTTGCCTTGGATAATATTTTTCCTAGAATAAATTCTAATCTCATTATTTAATAATCTCTTAAGAGTCTCAAAAGCAAGATTCTTTTGTGGCATTTCTTTGACTTCATGCAAAAATCCCTCTGATAACACAGACATATCTGGTTTCTTTAACCCTGCAGCTGCAAAAATATCAATTATTCTATCTGAGATTACTGCTTTTGATAAAATTTGATTTACTGCTGTATCTAAATCTTCTTTCATTGGATGGTCTGTGTCTGAGGACTTAGTTAGAGTAGATTTTATAGCTTGGAATAATCCTACTTCTTCCTTTATCTTTAATGCCTGTTCATGAGGAATTGAAAGTTGGAAAGCTTTAAACAAGGCAGTAACTTCTTTTACAAATCGCTCGCTCTTACCTTTTTCTTTTAAGATATGTTCCATCATATTAGGAATAAAAGAAATTCTTTCTTTAGGTTGCAATTTAAAGAAAGACTTATAGTCAAATCCATGAAACATAGACTTGACTACATCATATTTTTCTTTCATCTTAATAACTGCATCTTCTTGGTCGAAAGTTGGCTTTCCTTTTCCACCGCTTTCTGTATAACTCATTAATGCTTTTCTCAAATCAACTCCTATGCCCATATAATCTACTATAAGACCTCCTTGCTTATCTTTGTAGACTCTATTTACTCTAGCTATTGCTTGCATGAGTGTGTGTCCTTGCATTGGTTTATCGATATACATTGTATGTAATGATGGAACATCAAAACCAGTTAGCCACATATCTCTTACGATTGCTAATTTAATAGAACCTTTTGGATTTTTGAATTCGTCTCCAATTTTTCCTCTTCTCATTTTATTTCTGATATGCGATTGCCATTCTTTAGGATCTGAAGCAGAACCAGTCATTATTACTTTAACAAAACCTTTTTTATCATCTTCATTGTGCCATTCAGGTTTTAGTTTTATAATCTCATTATATATCTCAACACATATTCTTCTACTCATACCAATAATCATCCCTTTACCTTCTATTATTGAAAGTCTTTCTTCAAAGTGATTTACTATATCTTTCGCTATTTTCTTAATTCTTTTTTGAGCTCCAACAACCTTTTCTAAACGAGCCCATTTACTTGCAATTTTGTTTTTGCCTGCTAGCTCTTCACCTTCAGTTATTTCCTCAAATTCTTTGTCTATTTTAGGTCGCTCTTCTGGTTTTAATTCCAACTTTGCTAATCTGCTTTCATAAAATATCCTAACGGTTGCACCATCATTAACTGACTGTTCAATATCATACACATCTACATATTTTCCAAACACGGCAGGTGTACTCTTGTCCGACTTTTCAATCGGAGTCCCTGTGAATCCAATAAAAGAAGCATTAGGTAGAGCATCTCTCATGTATTTTGCATAACCATAAGTGATAAGTGTTTTGTCTTTTTTATCGAGTATTTTAGCACTAAATCCATATTGGCTTCTATGAGCCTCGTCAGCAATAACTACAATGTTATCTCTTTTTGATAATGTTGGATACTCTTCTTTATTCTGTTCTGGGAAGAACTTTTGTATTGTTGTAAATACTATGCCTCCAGAAGAAACTGCTAATAACTCTTTTATCTTTGCTCGTGATTCTGCTTGTACTGGCTTTTGCCTCAACAAATCTTCAGCCTTTGCAAATGTGGTAAATAATTGGTCATCTAAGTCATTTCTATCAGTTAACAAAACAATAGTTGGGTTATCCAGCTCCCTTACAAGCTTTCCAGCATAAAACATCATAGTTAGACTCTTTCCGCTTCCTTGTGTGTGCCAGACAACTCCTGCTTTCTTATCGCCTTTTGGTTGTTCTCTAACCGAAGCAAGTCCGTATGATTCTGGAGCTTCCCTTACGCGCATCATTTGTCCAGAAGCTCGTATAGTTGACTCAATCGCCTTATTGGTTGCCCAGTATTGATGATATCCAGCCAATTTTTTTTGAATTTCTGTATCTTTTTCAAAAACAATAAAATTTCTTACTATATCTAAAATTCTCGAATTATCAAACATCCCTCTAAATAATATCTCCATCTCAACTTTTCCTTTAGGAGCTTTTGTTCCGTCAATTGTTTTCCATTGCATAAATCTCTCTTTGCTCGAAGTTATTGTTCCAGCTTTCGCATCTATTCCATCAGATACTACTAAAATTTCATTAAATCTAAACAAAGGCGAAAGTTGATGTTTGTATGTCTGCAGTTGGCTATATGCACTCCAAATAGTTGCGTTTTCATCTGCGAGATTCTTTAATTCAATAACAACAAGAGGCAGGCCATTAACAAACAAGATAATATCGGGTCTTCTATCTATTCCATTTTCTATAATTGTAAACTGATTTATTGCTAAGAGTTCATTATGCTCATAATTTTTGAAGTCAAACAACCAGACCTTATCTCCTACAATTCGACCATCTTTTCTATATTCAACATCCACTCCATCAGTAAGCATCTTATGAAATAAACGATTATTTTCTTCAAGTGTTGGAGCATCTGTTCGAAGCACTTTCTTTACGGCTTCTTCTCGCGCTTCTTCGGGTATGTGTTTATTGAATTTTCCAATTGATTTTCTTAGTCGTTCAACAAGCACGACATCAGCATAACTCTTTCGTTCTCCATTGCCTTCAGGAGCAGGTGCAATTGTAGGTCCAAATACAATTTCATAGCCTATCTCTTTTAAAATGTCTAAAGCGAAGTCTTCAATGTTGGATTCTGTTATTATGGATTTCATCTTTGTATTTAAGGTTTTGAAAGCTTTTTAATGTTGCTTTTGTGCGAACAAAGATTATAAACCGAGAGACTTATGAAAATGGATGACCTTTAAAGGATGGTTAATTGAGCATTCAGTAGAATTAGCTTCTTTAATAGTCACAATACTTGGTTTTTTGGTGGTTGGTAATTGCCTCATTAAAATAACAAGTATCTTTAATTTTAAAGCTCAGAACAAACTATTAATAAATCAAAATGGAGACAATAATCATATTGGAAACATAAATCAAGGATTAAATGAACAACTCACTTCAACACAGCCAAATATTAAAGAGGAAACCAATAATAAAAAAGAGCTTATAAAGAAATTAGAGAACTTTTTAGACGAGAATAAGCCCGTTTCAACATTAGCATCTATAGCCTTTAGGATTGCAAATGAGCTTAAAATGTCTAAGGATATAGAATGGCTTTCAAACGAAGTTAATGGTTTTAAAGATAATTTAAATAATAAGAATACAGGGTTAAAATTTCAGAAAGCTAGAGAAGAAGATAAACATAGGTCTATCGTAGCCGAGCTTAATCTCGAATTTAAAGATGGAAAAATGGAATCTTTACAAGTCCCACTTTTTATCTCTCAATCGATTTATGATGTTGAAAATTGGGTTAGCCAACTTTCAGCAGCTATACAAGGAATGTCTGTTTTGAGAGCTCCTCCACCTCAGTTAATGGTTGACGAACTAAATGTAGACCCAAATGAAAGAGTTCCCTATATCATAAGCAAGAGCTCACTGGACAAGATAATTAATGGCGTAAGATTAAAAATAATTGATTTTTTACAAAGAACAAAAGAGAAGGTTAATGGTTAATTCTAATTTCTCCACTCATTAGTTTAGGTAAAAGGGAGTCTCGGATTTGTATAAGTAATTCTGTTTGTGCTTCATTATCTCTCTTTCTATTTAATAATGGTTTAATTAATTCCCCGAATTTAGAAATCAGTCCACTATTTGAAAAACTAAATATATATTCTGGGATAGCTTTACTGCTTAAATGAAGAACAGTTGTACCATTAGTAAAACCTTGAACATGATTTTGAAAATCTTCAGAGCTTAAAAGATAATATAAAAATGCTTTATTGAATCTTTCATCTTTAGGTCTTATTATTGCTAAGTCTAAAGAAGCAATAATTGCTTCGTATTTAGAAATCTTTCTGACAATTGCGGGTCTACCTATAACTTCCGCTTTTTGCGTTAAATCTGTACATGCTACTACTATATCTCCATCAATAATTTCCTGCTCTTTTTTATATTCTCCAATATATTCTTTAAATCCATTTTTATTAAGACCACCACCTCTATTCATTGACTTTAAGGTGACTAGTGCCTTGTTAGATTCCTTTAATTCATCGCTTCTATAAGAGACTCCTTTGATTATATCTACATAATCTCCAAGTTTCTTGATTCCCCAATCATCTTTTCTTTCATCAACAAACCATCTCTTAAACAAGGCCTGCCCAATAGTCTCAAAGGTTTTATTCATTTGGTTGTTTAGTTCTATTTTTGCGTCTAAGTCTGAGAGGATTTTTGCGATTGATTGTTGCTCATTGCTATTCCTAGGTATTCCGAATTTGAATTCTCTCATTTGTTTTAAAGAAACATTCTTAATTGTGGTTCCAGTCGCATTAGAATGGATATGGTTTTGAAAAGTTCTATTTTTTAAAATATATTTAATAAATAAGAGATTATATTCATTTTTCACATTAAAATAACAAACACTCTTACCCAGAATAATTTTTTCATTGTTGTATAATGCAATATTACCTAACGTTCCATTTATAGATACAAAAATAGTTCTATTACTCAATTCCCTTTTATACTTTTCAAATTCTTCTTTTGAACATTTTTTAGTAGCTCTATTAACTTCAATTTTACCGTTAACTAAGTTATTTCCATTGACAAAATAATAATTTCCAGAATCATCATATTTAGGAGTTCCGTGTAATCCATCACCTAGCTTAGTTATGACTTCCTTTATTTTCTCAACTTCCCAGTCTTCTGGTATTTTTCCTATTTCAGTTTGTTTGAATTTAGTTTGATGTCTCATTATTTAAATTCCCACCAGATTTCTCTTTTAACTTATTCTCCAAGTCTTTAAAGAAAGGTCCGAAATCCTTTTGAATATTAAAGCTGATTCTAGTATAGTCTAGCAGACTTCTAACTAAGTCCTTTATCGAATTATTACATAAATCGAAGTATGCTTTCAAATCTATTTTATTTACCTCTTCAATATCTACAATTAAGCGGTGAAGAATTAGATTTCTTTTAGAGTTTAAACTTTTCAAATTATTGTATAAATTGAGATCAATTAAACAATTAAAATGTAAAATAGATAAGGTATCACTAAACCTTAGTCTTTTTATATAGTCTTTAAAATCATTACTTACTTTAAAGTTGCTAAGATTTAATTTAGAGTTTAAAAGAATAAAAGCAAAGGCTTTCATCAATTCATCGATAAAAGTATGGGAATATGAGATCCAATGAAAATGAAATCCTTGATTATAGGCTTCAATTAAATCTTTTTCTAAGTTATAAGATTTAATTAATTTGTTGAATGGTATCTCTTCATTATCCAAACTCATCTTCCCAATACCTCATCTTCCCAGTAATTAACAATGAATTTTACTAATGGAGCAGTACATGCTAGCACAGATAATAAAAATAAGATTTTTATGTAAAAAAAGTTTAACTGACTATATCCAAAGTCTTCTTTTATAAAATTGTAAATCCCTATTAATGCAACAATTGAACCAGTAAAAGCAACCATTTTGTTAAATTCATGCTGTGACTTTTCTTTCCTGTAAGAAAGTAGGTAATCTCTTCCTTCTGCAGGACTTATTCTTAACTCAGATGGTCCTGCGTTACCATAGGTAATCAATCTTTTATGACTAAGATAATTAAGAACTTCTTCAAGTTTATTTTTTCCAATCTTTATTTTCTTCAATTTATCTTTTTTAGTAAATTCGTCTTCGCTCTTATCAAGCTCTTCTAAAATCTTGATAACTGCTTTTTCCATTTTCATTTTATAACTCTCCCTTTATAATCTCTAAAACATTTGAGTAAAGTCGTTTCCTTAACAATAAAATAAGGAAATTTTATTCTTAATTCATTAGAATAACCTAATGGAGTCATCGCTGTTAAAACTTCCTTGTTTTTAGATTTTATAATGCTCAATGCAGGAGAAAAATCAGCATCTCCAGATATTAAAACACAAACCTCACAACCATTCTCTAGAACACTCAATCTTAACATATCAACTGCAGCCCACACATCAATACCCTTTTCCTTTCTTTTAACATCTGCCACATCTAAGAAATGAGCTTCAATTAAAGGTTTACAATGATTACATAAATCCAAATTATCAAGCGTATCTTTCCTTCTATTTATTATTTGTTTGTTTGAGAATTTTTGAAGCCTTCTTTTTATTACCTTAACTCCTCTTTTTTCTAGTGACTCTAAGTAAGCTATATGATTGTAGTAGGTTTTCTCTCCATCTTCTATGTTGGGAATAGAGGCATAAAATCTAATTTCTTTAATTTCATAATTCTTGGCCTCAGCAAGCAGATTAACAAGTTTTACTATGTCTATTTCAGAAGGATCAAAGTATCTTTTAACATTATGATACCAGTTATTTGCATCAACAAAAAAGATAGCCTTTTTTTTAACAACTTGAGAAATAGGAAGCCCGGCATTACTCGTAAGAGCCATGCCGGGGATTTGAATATTATTAGATACATTTTCAGATATAAAAGCTTTTTGTTGAGCCATTCACACCCCCCAACCTAAACCAGCAAGGTTCTTCTTTATCTCGACTTCCAACTTATCGCTTTCCTTGAACTGCTCTGCGAGTTCTGATGTCAAGCGTTTCATTTTATCATCGAAATGCTCTGGATCTTCTTCCTCTGCGACTGCTCCAACGTATCTTCCAGGTGTAAGAATAAAGTCATGTTTTTGGACTTCATCTAATTGAACAGATTTACAAAAGCCTTGAACATCTTCATATTTGAGTTTGTTTTCTCCCCTCCATGTGTGATATGTTTCTGCAATCTTTCTGATATCTTCATCAGTTAGATCTTTATGTCTACGATCAATCATTGCACCCATGTTACGTGCATCTATGAAAAGAATACTTCCTTTTCTATTCCTAAATTTGTGATCTTTCTTATCTTTTGTAACAAACCATAAGCAGGCTGGAATCATCGTATTGTAAAATAACTGTCCTGGTAGTGCAACCATACAATCAACCATGTCTGCTTCAACTATTTTCTTTCTAATTTCTCCCTCTCCACTTGTGTTAGAAGACATAGAACCATTAGCTAGAACAAATCCTGCAGTCCCTGTGGGAGATAAATGATGAATAAAATGTTGCACCCATGCAAAGTTTGCGTTGCCTTTTGGAGGAGCTCCAAATTTCCATCTAACATCATCTTGTAGTCTTTCGCCTCCCCAATCACTATCATTAAATGGTGGATTAGCAATAACAAAATCAGCTCTCAAATCTTTATGCAGATCATTGTGCAATGTATCTCCCCATTGAATATTAGTATCAATTCCTCTAATAGCCATATTCATTTTAGCTAATCGCCAAGTGGTTTGATTGGATTCCTGTCCATATACTGAGATGTCTCCTATTTTTCCGCCATGCGCTTCTATGAATTTTTCGCTTTGAACAAACATCCCACCAGAACCACAGCAAGGATCGTAAATTCTTCCTTTGTAGGGTTCTAACATTTGAACCAGTAATTTTACAATACAACGAGGAGTATAGAATTGTCCTCCTTTCTTCCCTTCAGCATCCGCAAATTGACCTAGAAAATATTCATATACTCTTCCAAGAACATCTTTACTTTTGCTTTCTTTATCTCCTAACCCAATAGTCCCAATTAAGTCTATGAGTTCTCCAAGTCTTTGTTTATTTAATGCTGGTTTTGCATAATCTTTTGGTAAAACCCCCCTTAATGAAGGATTATCCTTTTCTATTGCATCCATTGCATCGTCTAATAGTTTACCTATTTCAGGGTTTTTGGCACTAGACTGCAAGTAATCCCATCTGGCTTTTTTTGGTACCCAAAATACATTTTCGGCTAAATAATGGTCTTTATCTTCTGAATCTGCACTTTTATCTTTGCTCAATTTTTCATGTAATTCTTTGAAAGCATCAGAAATATATTTTAGAAAGATAATTCCTAGAACAACGTGTTTGTATTCTGCAGCATCCATGTTGCTTCTCATCTTGTCTGCTGCCTGCCACATTTTTTGTTCAAATTCTAAATTTGTATGAATAGATGATTCTGTCATGCTAATGATATAAATAAGGTATATAAAAAACCTCAGATTGAGCCTACTGGCTTCCTTTAACTTTCCAAGCAATAAAAAATTCAAAAATCTTCTTTGATTTATTATTAATAACTTTTATAAACTCACTTGGATTGTAGAAATTATGGCTAAGAAAAATAATTTTATGAAGATTATAGGAATAATTATGGTGTTGGTTGGATTTATATCAATACTAATGGCATTTCCAATTATATCTCAAACTTATTTTAATTTCGCAGGGATTGTGGAGACAGACCTTAGTCCCATAGACGTGAAGAAAATAACAATTGGAATTGTGTTAGTATTCCTCGGGTTATTTGTTTATAAGAAAGGCTGAAAAACAAGTTATTTCTTTTCAAAAATAACATTTATTTATGCTTTTTTTTAGGAAAAACATTATTTTTTATGTTTAAACATTTGAAGTATTCTAAAATTAATAAGAATATTTAAATATAGATTTTTAATGGATTTTATGAATAATTTAGTTTATTCATTAAAAAATGATGATAATAAAACAAATAAATTGTAAGTTTATCTTTAGCAAAAGCTATGAGGTAACATCAACATCTCATCAACATGATGATGTAATGATGTTTCACTTTATAAAGTTTTTCGCTGAGAGGAGGTGAATAAATTAATATGATAACTGGTAAAGAAATCTTAAGTATTGGATTAGCAATAATAGTCTTAATACTAATAGTTCAAGCTCTTTGGTAATTGAATAATTATCAATTGAACTAATAAAACAATTTTTATTTTTATATTTAGAAAAAACAAATGGCCCTCACGCAGAATCAGATTATTATTCTCCCCAGAAAAATCACCTCTTCGTTTACCCCAATTAGATAATTTATTTACCTATTAAACAAGATTATTTAAACCGTAAACATTTTAACAAAATATGAAAAAAGTTAAAATTGAACGAACATTTGATGCACCCATAATGAAAGTTTGGGAAGCATTTACTAATAAAGATATACTAAATAAATGGTGGTCGCCACCTGGAATGAGCTCATCATTCTTACTTGTTAATTTAAAGATTGGAGGATTATTTAGATTTTGTTTTAAAGGTAATGAAGGAACAGAAATGGCAGGTAAGGAATTTTGGGGTCTTGGAGAATATTCTAAAATAGAAAAACCAACCAAGCTATCTTATTACGATTCTTTTTCAGATGCAAGCGGAAAGGAAGTTCCGCCATCTTATTATGGAATGTCTGGAAAAGATGAGATTGAAAAACTTTTAATTGAGTTTACTTTTTCAGAAAAAGGAGAAAAGACTCATATGACTCTTATTGGCGATAACTCTTATGATGAATCGATGACACAAGATATGATTAAGGGCTGGAATGGAATGTTTGACAAGTTATTGATTGTGTTGAAAAGTCAATAATTGATAGTTTATTTAATTTAAAGCAGAGTTGCTTTAACTTACTGGTATCATATCTGTCTGTTGTATACAACTTAAAAGACGAGGATATAAACTAGTTACAATAGGGAGATTATTAAAAAACTAATATATATTAGATCGGAATTATTATCCAAGCGTAAATTTATCAATGTAGATTTATTACATCCTACCATGGAACATAAAATAAACATAATCAAAAAAAGTGCTCTACACAAAGTGCCATCCTATCTACAAAAAATCATTACTTCTTCTGTAGTTAAAACAACATGGGATGGTCTTACCCCACTTGGACAAAATGAATGGATATGTTGGATTGAATC
>Ga0209542_10018297_pt1 | contig 11358 bp, 16 predicted proteins | sample RifCSPhighO2_01_FD_184028 | JGI IMG/M metagenome (GOLD analysis project Ga0209542, IMG submission 184028) | Soil microbial communities from Rifle, Colorado - Rifle CSP2_plank highO2_0.1 (SPAdes) (version 2) | ecosystem: Environmental > Terrestrial > Deep subsurface > Rock core/Sediment ...
CGCATGAGAGCCAAAAAGTTTTTCCAGAATACCCATATTCTTAACAGATAAGCATGTAACGACAAGGACACTATAGCATAAACCCGCTTAAAATTTCCAATAGGGACTGAATCATGAACCTGCCTACCGGTAGGCAAGTTAAGAAGTATGAAACTAAAAAACAGAAGACAATCAAGCTTGCCTTTCTGCTTTTTAGAAAAAAGAAAATCTTATTTTAATTCGACTGTCGCCCCTACCGCTTCGAGTTTACCTTTCAATTCCTCCGCTTCTTCTTTTGTCGCGTTTTCTTTCACGACCTTGGGCGCGGCGTCCGCTAAATCTTTTGCTTCTTTGAGACCCAAACCTGTTGCCTCGCGAAGCACTTTGATAACCTGAATCTTCTGACCACCAGTTATCTTCAACTCCACATTAAACGCTGTTTTTGCGGCTTTGCCTCCATCATCATCGCCGCCGGCGGCCATGGGAGCGGCCATCATTGGCATTGCGGAAGAAACGCCGAATTTTTCTTCCAAAACTTTCACCAATTCCGAAAGATCAAGAACGCTCATTTTTTCTATTTCAGAAACAAGACTCTTGAATTTTTCCGGAACGGTTACTTCTTTTTTTTCGTCAGACATACATTTACTGTTATTTTATATTTCTACCGTCGACCAAATCTTTCAACAAGAATTTAGAATTTTGAAATTAGAATTTTGCAAAAATCCGCTAAATTCTAAATTCCATATTCCAAATTCTGTCAATTTTTATCTGCTATTTGCTTAAGCGCCGTAACCAACTTCCGCTGATTTCCATTCAACACCGCCATAAACCCGCGCATTGGACCCTGCAAAACACCAAGCAATTGAGCAATCAGCACCTCGCGCGGCGGAATTTGCGCAAGGCGCGTAATGGCGCTCGCGTCTACCACGCTTTTCTGGAATACGCCGCCAATAATAGTTGTTTCTTCGCGATTCTTTTTTGAAAACGCATAAACCTCTTTTGCGACCGCAAGCGCTTCCTTACCGCTCATTATAAATGCAACTTCTCCATCCAGTTTTGGCATTTCCACTCCTTCGTTTTTCAATACAAGACGGGCAAGCCGTTTTTTTGCAACGGTGTAACTTGCATCAATTTCGCGCAACTTCCTCCGAAGCTCGTTTGCTTTCGCAACCGAAAGCTTCCGAAAACCAACGAACACCATCAATTCTGCTTTCTTGAATAATGCTGAAAGTTTCGAAACTATATGTTCTTTTTTTTCTTTAGTAATCATGCGCCAAAAAATTAAAAAGTGGTAAAAAACAAAAAACGGCTATTTGCCGCAGAAAAACACACAAAAACCTTGTGCATTCCTCGACGGCAGATTAAGTCCTTTTCTCTAGACAGCCGTTGTCTGCGGAATGGTTTTAGTGTACGCGAAATTAAAAAGCGTGTAAAGAGTTGACAAATGCTTTATTTTATGATGTGTTGTGCATAATTCTGTAGCTTGAAAAAGGAGGCTTCATGAAAAACACCGTTTGGAATCGTGTTAATAAAAACGTCATTATCTTTCCCAATGAGGCGGAGGCGACAAAGTTTGTGAAAGCAAACAACAAACTTGCGGAAGACGGCCGTTTCATTCTTTTTCTCACATCTGCCGACATTTGCAGCAACTGCGGTGGTGGATTGGATACCATGGGGTGGTGTCCGAGCTATTGCATGGATTAGGAGACAACATGACAACGCTCAAAAGTAACATACCACACTGCGACCATATTGCGTCCGCGGAGGAAAACCCATGTACACAATAGCAAAATGGCTTGGAAGAGGGATTTCGACGATTATAAGCATTGCGCTCATAATCGTTGTGTGGACAAAATGGCCGTGGATAATTGTAAAAGTTCTTGACTTTAATCTGGCTGGTGTCAAATTAGCGTGTGGTTTGCTGCCGGCCGACTATGGAGCTATGGCCGAAGCCGCAATTCGCCTAGGGTTTTCAATAGATGTTGCTTTACTGCTTTTGGGAGTAAACGCGCTGATCAAAGGTGTATTCGCACTCCCACCCAAACTATTTCATCGATAAGTCAAATTGGAGACCACCAACCATCCGCGGTTGGTGTTTTTTATTTCTTGAGCGTCGTGTGTGTTGTAAATTGCTGTCCAAAACCGAGCTTTTCCATTGATGGTTTGCGGAACTACAATCTGCCCTTGTGTTTAATAATCTCAAAGCTCGGTTTTAAAACAGCAATTTGTGTGTTTGCTTTCAATTTCCAAACCTATGCAACACCGCGTAGCTTCCCACAATGGCTGCGGTTTCTGCACGCAACACGCGGCGAGAAAGCGAGGTTATAAAAAATCCCGCATTACGCGCCATGATAATTTCCTTTTCGGAAAACCCGCCTTCCGGGCCAATAAAAAGCGAAACGGAACGACTTGCGGGCGGCGCGGCATCAAGCGACCTGCGTATTTCTTTTTCATGAGCAAGCACATTAAAACTGCCGGCTTTTTTGGCAATAATAATCGCATCCGCAAAAGAAACTATCGGCCGAATGCCGGGCACCGAAGCGCGCCCGCTCTGTTCTGAAGCTTCCTTTACTATTTTTTGCGCGCGTTCCTCATTCAACCCCTTTTTAATGGATCGTTCAGAAACAACCGGCACAAACGTACTCACGCCTATTTCCGTACATTTTTCAAAAATAAGCTCCAAGTTGTCTTTTTTTAAAAGCGCTTGAAACAATGTTACATGTACCCGCGGTTCCCGTTCATTTTTGACGTGTTCTGTAACATATCCGCTTAGCACGCGGTCAGTTGCGCGTTCAATACGAAATCGAAAATCCCAACCCGCGGTTTTCCCGCCTGTAAAAAGCAAAATTTCATCATCGGACTTCATGCGAAGAACCACTCTCACTTGATGCGCCAAAGCGGCATCATCAATCATCAATGATCCTTCATGAAGTTCCTGTGATGTAAAAAAACGGTGCATGCCTCTGGAATTTATAATACAACAACTTGCAAATTACTATTTTTTTCGAACCATTCTTCCGCGCGTTTTTGAAATTCGCGGGTTTTGTCCGTTACACATAAAACTCTTCGCCGACCGCGTGAAAGCGATTGTTCTATATCAGGATGACGATTTAAATAATTGGCCAGTTTCGCGCCTAAAAATTCATCTTGCGAAACAAGCGCGACATCCGAGCCCACCGCGCGCTTTATTATGCGTTTAATAATTGGATAATGAGTGCACCCCAATGCCAAACAGTCTATTTTTTTCCGGATAAATGGCTGGAGGTAAGAAGCAAGCGCATCGCCCGCCAATTGCAATTCCCCGCTTTCGATTAAAGGCACCAATAGCTGCGCCGCGCGTTCAAATACGGCAACATGCCTCCCCTGCTTTGCAATTTCGCGTCGAACCGCATGGGAATCAACCGTTGATCGTGTTGCAAGCACCCCCACGCGACGGCAACCCGTTTCCTGTATTGCTTCTGCCAACGGCACCAACACGCCAAGCAAATGCCTGTCGGGGAAACAGTCGGGTATAAACTCTTGTTGAAGACGGCGCAACGCAAGCGCGGATGCTGTGTTGCAGGCAAGAATAACCAATTTGCATTTTTGTTTTGAAAATAAATATTCCACCGCCTTCCGGGTAAACTCGTACACGGCTTCGGGCGAGCGATTGCCGTAAGGCATATGCTTCGTATCGCCCAGGTACGCATAGTTATACATAGGCAATTCTCGCGCCAACGCGCGTAACGTAAACAAACCGCCCAAACCGGAATCAAACACTCCTATCCTATAATTAGGAACTTCCGTCATGCACATAATAGTATCTCTATCGTATTCATATGACAATAATAAAACGTATGATATAATTTGAATGTCATGTTCGGTTCTATTCGTATGGGAATACTTGCGGCCGGCATATGCGCTCTTGGGCTTGCATTGTTGTTTGCGGCCAAGAAACCTTTTTTTGAATCCCTTCTTTCTTTTTCACCTGAAGTTGAAATATACATCGCGCCCAAAGACATCTCTTCTTTGTCCGAAACACCGAATGAGCAAAAACAAGTTGAAGAAAAAACAGAACAAAAAGAAACGGGAAAAAGCGTGCTCGGCACATCTCCTGAAAAATTAAAAACGGCAGAAGAAATCATCATTCCTCTACCACCTCCCCCCGTGCGTCTTCCTTCAAAAACACTCTACGCTTTGGCATCCGAACGCGTGGTTAATCTTTTTTGCGAACTTCCCAAGAATGAAGTTGCCGTAGCCACCGGTGTTATCATTCACCCAGAGGGCTACATTCTTACAAACGCGCATGTCGCAGAAGCCGAACAATCGGGCACGTGCCTCATACGCCGCGGATCTCCGGCACGCAATTTTGCCATTGCGGAACGGGTATTTTTGCCGCCCGATTTTTCCAGTAAAAAAAATACGCGTGAAAATCTTGCAAAAGATGTAGCCATTTGGAAAATAACGAGCGTGCTTGAAAAAGACACGCTTGGCATGTTCCCCTTTTTTTCCATCCACCCCAGCAACTTGCCCACCGATGCTACCGCGCTTGCCACCTTCAGCTATCCGGCAGAACTTCTGGGATCGCAAGCGGTGGTAAGCGCGCTTTATTTGTCATTTTCGGAAACGCAAATTGTATCGCATGATGCCTATTTTATAGAATCCGCCCAAGGTCTTGGATCGCAAAAAGGTTCGTCTGGCGGCATTTTACTTGACCCATTCACCGGCGAATTGGCAGGACTTATTTTTGCCATAAACGACATTAAAGCTGAGTATGTATCCGAGCGTACGCTATTTTCACTAACCCCCTTTGCCATAAACGAAGCTGTGCGCTTCGCAACCGGAAAAGATTTGGATGCGTATTTGAGAGAATTGCCATAAATCTCTTTTGGCAAAAATTTCCCCGGGGGTTACCCGGGGATATAAACGGAGAAATTGTGTAAAGAACTCCGTTTTATTGAGCTACAAAACCGTATACAAAATTTGAGAACAATCTCATTTCCCTTTTATGGGTGATAAGAGTCTACTAAATTTTATAAACTCAATAAAACGGTTTTGTTGTATTTATTGTACAACATATACAAGCCTCGCACGAGATAAACATGTGGATTATTTTAAAAACACTTCGCTTCCTACTTGTATCCCATGCGAATTTGCCCACCCGGCGTTTACTTCCACCACCCAATCTACCGCATCCGGTGATGACATGGAAACAATCTGATTGCCGCTTTGTATAATGGACGAAAGTGATGAAACACCAACCACCTGTCCGTCCACGATCCATATAAGATCAAGCGGAATAAGCGTGTTCTTATTCCAAAACGTCCGTGCGGAAGAATCAGGAAATATAAAAAGCATCCCAGAATCGGTTGCTAATTTTGTAACACCCATGAGTCCTAAAGTACGCTTTTCTTCGGTGTCTGCAATAAGAACCTCTAGGCTGGTTTCTCCAATCTGAAGCGTCTTTGTCTCGTAAGCGCTTAACGGATTAGTCTCGCGCATATAGGCCGCATATACCACAAACCCAAGAATTAAAAGCATGAGAATAATGAGTATTGTTTTTAGCATTATAATATTCATTATAATAAAAATCCCCTACACTGCATAGACACAGTGTAGGGGGTGCTTTCGGGTAGTATCGAAGGGGAAATCTACCTATTCTTTAGGAATCAGAACTGTCGCAGCACCACTTCGTGTTACGCGATTCCGATCGTAATCCACTTTGACCGGCCCAGGATAAACCGTCACCTTGGACTCGACATAAACCGGCTCAAGTGAACTGCTTTCACCGACGCAGAACACCCACGTTGCACTGGTATTCTTGCTAGCGAAGACGCCGTTCGGTTCGGCCTGCTCAATTGAGGTAAGCGAGCCGCCCTGATATGTGTGTTGCTCGCCTGTTTGGGCAATGTTAGTCGCCACGAGCGGATTGGTCAGGCTGGTGTCGTAAGGTAGACCATACCCCATCGAGGGACAATCGCCTTCCACCAGACCGTAGTCGGAACGCCACACCGAATGCGTGGCGATCTTCTGGTTTCGCGTCTTATAGAGCTCAATGACCAAATGGCGTTCCAGCGACCAGTCGAAAACCGGAACCGGCTGAGCCTTTTCATACTGACCCTGCTGTTGCATGACACGCTTGGCGTCGCGAGATTCACTGGTCTGTTTTTGCTCACATGCGACGAGCGTGATAGCGGTGATTGCCGCGAAGAGAACAAGTGTGGTTTTCTTCATTTCAACTGCTCCTTTGCGGCTACCATCTTGACCCGAATCGCGGAGGCCTGCGCCTCTAAGTTGGATCGCGTATTGGCATCTAGATTGAGGTTGGCGAGCTTACGCTCGATTTCGGCCAATGTGGCCTGGTAGATAGTGATCTCCGCCTGCAGACCGGCTTGTTTCTGATAAGAGTGCTCAAACACCTTACGTTCGACCACCGTCTTGCCAAAGAGCCCCAAGCTATTCAACCCGAAACCGACAGCGGACAACATAATAACTGCCATCAGAAGAACTGGAAGAAACCTCCAGAACGTCCAGTGCGCATCTTTCGCCACTTGGCGAACTTCATCACGATACGACATTTAACACCTCCTTACTGGTTAGATTGTTTTTACAAAGGACCACCCGGAATTAAGCCATGCGTAGCACATTCTGTCAAAAAATGCAAGCCCTCGTTATTTTTTCTGCCATGGACGGAGTTCTATGAGTTTTTTGTGGCTTTTGTGTCCTCCTATAATTTCAATGGCGCTTTTTGCCACTTCAAAATAATCGGAAAGAAGCTCAAGCATTTCTTCGTTTGCTTTTCCGTCCACCGGTGCGGAAGAAACCGATACCTCAAGAATGCCATCTTTTTCCACCACACCCGGGCGCTTGGATTTTGGTTTTATGTGAACTTCTCTTTTCATTTCTTTACTTGGCGGTTTCACCGCCAAGTGGCGGAAAAACCGCTCAACAGACTTATGGCACGATTATAACAAATTCTCCTTTCCCTTTTTCTTTTTGAAAATAACTCATTGCATCTTTTGCGGTACCGCGCCATATTTCTTCATACATCTTTGTGAGCTCCTTGGCGACAATTATCGGTGCTTCTTCTCCTATAGTTTCTACAATACCGGCACATGTTTTCTGCAAACGATGCGGCGATTCATACAACACAACAGGGCGTATGGCAATATCCCGCACATTTTCAAAAAATGTTTTTCTGCCCTTTTTATGCGGTGGATACCCAAGAAACGTAAACGAATCCGCAGATACTCCCGCGGCAGATAAGGCGGTGATTACGGCTGAAGGGCCGGGAATGGGAATAACAAAAACATCGGGAATGTTTTTTCGCACATAAGCCACGAGCCGTGAACCGGGGTCGGAAATACCCGGAGTTCCCGCATCGCTTACAAGCGCGATTGATTTTCCCTTTTCGAGTTCACTCACCACACGCGCGTGCATACGTTCGGCAACATGTTCATCATAGCGCACAATAGGTTTTTTAATTTCATAGTGCCGAAGCAATTTTTGCGTAACCCGCGTGTCTTCCGCTAGCACCAAATCCACCTCCTTCAAAACCCGAAGCGCCCGAAGCGTGATGTCTTCAAGATTACCAATAGGAGTTGCTACAATAAACAAAGCTGGCATAGTTTACGCCCGCTTAGGACTTTCCTTATCCGAGTCTTTTTCTTTAAAAATTTTTTTGCTGTATTTACCTAGAAGCCAGGAGCTTGATTGTATTTTGCCGCCCTTCCCCACCCCAAACACCATTTTGCAATTAATTGCCTTGCAAACGGGAATCTCGGGAATATTATTCTTTGTGCGATCTCCTCCGTTTGCGAAAATATGCGGGCGCACCTTCTGCAACGCAGCACACACACTCATATCATCTGTTTCTTTCACATGATTCGTAATCACCACATCGTCCACCGCGCTAAGTGCTTTGATAAGTTCCTTGCGTTCGCGCTGAGGCATAAACACAACCCCTTTTTTCTTCCGCAGCCAATTGTCGTTATTTAAAATTACCACAAGCTTTTCGCCCAATTTCCGCGCTTCCTGAAACATCCGCACATGCCCCACATGCAACGGGTCAAACCCTCCGCTTACGGCAACCACTGTGGGAATCTTTTTAGTGTCCATTTTCTTCATATCAAAAAGATACAATTTCTTCGTTTATAAAACAAGTAATGCAAACCCAACCAAAAACATGCTTTTGGGACTATAAGACTCGGCCTAGCGGCCCGGAGTGTAGTCCTTAAAACATGTTTTTGATTGGGTTTTTAATCCTTATACCCATGCCGCATGCGAAGCTTCTCTAACAAGATTTCAAACACTATCATGTGCGCCATGTCATCAAGCGAATGATTTTCGGCTTTGCTTCGCTCATATAACTTTGCGATAGGAGCCTGCATAATAGCGCGAAGTTCTTGCTTGGTATCTTCATATATATCCGCGTTGTTAACCTTGTGCGCCATAGAACCCAGATTCCGTGACCACTCCAAAAATGATCCAACCACCCCACCCGGGTTTGCCACAATGCCGGGAAGCGCAAAGATTCCTCGACCAGCAAGTATGTCATACGCCGCCGGTGTGATAGCTTCGTTTGCAAGCTCCATCACAAACTTTGCTTGAATTTGCGATGCGTTTTTGTCCGTTATTTGATTCTCGAGAGCGGCAGGAATCAAAACGTCCGCGGGTAGAAGCAAAAGATCCTCGTTTGTAATAGCTGATGCTTTTGGATACCCGGCAAGCGCACCATGTTCTTTAACCCATGTACGCACCGCCGGCACATCAAGGCCTTCTTCCGCATATATACCGCCATTTTTGTCACTTACAGCAACTACGGGATATGAAAACTCCGAAGTAACCGCCAGACGCGCCAAATTTTCTCCCACATTGCCAAACCCCTGAATAGCAAGTGTTGGCTTTTTAGAAAACATGCCCGATATCCGCAAATATTCCTCCAAAACCACAAGCCCGCCTCGCGCCGTTGCTTCTTCCCGTCCCGGAAGACCGCCGTATTCCACCGGTTTGCCGGTAAGCGCTTGATACGGAGGTGAGCCATCGATATCACCTGCCTTGTTCAGCATCCAGTATATGATTTTCTCATTTACCCCCATGTCAGGGCCGGGCACGTCCTTGTACGCGTGGAGACAATTATTATTCGCAAGTTCCACCGTGAATTGTTCCGCAACATCACGAAGCTCGGCCTCGGTGCACTGTTGCGGGTCAATGGGTACGCCGCCTTTCGCCCCCGCAAACGGTATATTCACCCACGCGCATTTATAGGTCATGTCGCGCGCGAGCACCTGCAAAAGTTCCTGCGTAACATTCGGATGAAACCGCAAGCCGCCTTTGTAAGGATAGGAACCTTTCGGGTGCGGATTTACGTCGTGCACGCGCCATGCCGGCATGGGAGTTTTTATCCCTTTTAACGTCGGGCGGATTTTCATTTGATATACGTTCTTGGGCAATTTCAATTCCTCAAAAAACCATGTAGGGGCATGAATCATTTCACACCAGCGCAAAAGCCGCTTTGTATTTTCTTGAAGCATGAGATTTTCCTTTTTGATTGGTACTTCATTCATAGTAAGAATTCATTATGTATAATAATCCATCCCAAAACCTTATCTATCATAGAACAGATTGCAATACATTATCAAACCCTCGCAAAAACTTGTATTTTTTTCATCGCGTAAATGCATCCACACATACACAACATTGCGTTTAAGATAAATGTTTCGAGAACACAAAACCCCGCATGAAAACGGGGCTTTGCGCAAACGGGTCGGCATTTATTTAACGCCGTAATGCTTTGATTTGCTCCTGCAATTTTCGAATCTGTTCCAAAAGCGCTTGAATGCGGTTGTTTATATCCGTAGACACACGATTATGATAGGAAAGATTGTGCACCTCTTGCACGCCTATGGCGCGAGTGGTCTGGTTAAACGTACCTTTTCCGGTAAGAATATCGCCGGCTTGAAAATCAGCGATCGTAATCAGTTTGCCGCCGCCAATCAAACGCGCGCCCGCCACGCTTACTTCACGCGTAAAACCGAAAAACTCTACAGTCAACATGTTTCCGGATGCATTCACACTTACCACCTTTACTCCGCTAACATGATAGGAACCATCAGCTTGCATGGTTACTGACCGTCTGTGGCCATCATGCAAACCCCACGCGCGTTCAATTTGGCTTTCAAACGATTCCAGTTTCTTTTCTACCGAATTCAACTGCTTGTCGAGCTTCTTTTCGTTGTTGTCGGCATACGCGCCAACACCCATGGCAGACACAAGAACTGCCGCCATAATACCCAAAAGTATTTTTTGTTTTCTTTGCATATTTATAATAATTATCTAATAATAATCGGCTTTTTGCCATATCCATATATAAGACGAATACTGTTACAAACTATTACACGGTGGGCTCTTGGAGTTCCAAATGGCTTTTTTATTTTCTTACATCCCATGGCACTTTTGGTATTTATTGACTGGCACATTACCCAAAAACCTTGACACACAATTCTTTTCATGCTTATCTACTAACAGTTCACAAATACATTAGGAGGTACACAATGCCAGAATTTACGGTTCATTGCATAGTGGTTTACCGTAGCAAGAAAGATCCGAACAGGTACATGACTTCAAACTGTACACTATCGGGAACTGATATTTCTGCCAGAATAGAAAGCATGCTTACTACCGAAACAAGAAGTTGGGGCGACAAATGGGAATTAGTAGCTTTTTCGCACGCTTTCCTGCCGTTTAAAGTCGGATACCAAATCTAGTTGGTGTCGAGCCGCCGAGATCAATCCATCGGCGGTTTTTTCTATTCTCACGCCCCATGACACTTTTGCTTTTTCAATAACCAATCGCAGGAGTTTTCCTTATTTTAAGCCGTTTTTCTAACAATGCATCTGCCGAATTGGCCAAAATATTGAAAATGTCATGCGGGATTTCTTGATTAATTCCGTCAATTCTTATACTATACTTTCAGAATGTACCTTGAGCAATCGAATGGAGGTAATGCAATATGCCGTATGATGAGAATTTCTATCGAATGTACCGTGAATATCTGCAAGAACGAATTGTGCGTAGCAATCATGACCACATGTTTTCTCTCTTCGCATCATTATTACTACCTGACTCACCGCGCGTAATGGATCTCGGTTGCGGTATTGGTGAATATGCAATTTATGACCGACGACATGCCGCATATGTAGGAATCGATCTCAACAATACTGGCTCAGTGACTCCTTTCGTACAAGCAGACTATCTCAAGCTTGATTTCGGAAACCTTCTGCCGTTTATTCCCAACGCCTTTATAAGTCTGTTCTCTATTGAGTGCTTCCATACTGCAAAAAGCAAGTACACTCTCTCTAATCGTTTTTTCTCTGCATTTCCTACTGTAAAGTTCGGGCT
>Ga0209542_10018298_pt1 | contig 11357 bp, 13 predicted proteins | sample RifCSPhighO2_01_FD_184028 | JGI IMG/M metagenome (GOLD analysis project Ga0209542, IMG submission 184028) | Soil microbial communities from Rifle, Colorado - Rifle CSP2_plank highO2_0.1 (SPAdes) (version 2) | ecosystem: Environmental > Terrestrial > Deep subsurface > Rock core/Sediment ...
CTTCTACAACACAGAAAGAGTCCACCACGCGTGGAAGAACAAACAGACACCAATACAAGCCATGCTACAATCCAATCATTACCAATCAAATTTACCGCTAGAGTGCAAAGATGGGTGGGGTTATACAGGACCTTGTTTTTATTGAACTTATATGATAAAATAGGGGTAGACTGTATTCAGAAATACCTAGAAAGAAAGGAGAAGGTGATGGAATTTCAAAGTTTATCATTAGCTCTGCTAATGTGGATCGGGGCTAACAGCAAATTCAACGAATTTGAAACCAACGTTGAGCTTCCTGCGGTACAATTTGTATCACTGGCCAAAATTCATGAGATCTCCGGCTTGAATGCTGGGGTTGGAGCTGTGTACGACGAAGTGACAAAAACAATGTACCTTGAAAACAACTTCGATCCAAAAAGTGTAGTTGATCAGGGATACTTGATGCACGAATTGTTGCACCATGTTCAGTTTGAGAACAAGGTGCCATATAGACGCTGCAACAAAGAGTATGAGCGAGAGGCTTATCTTTTGACAAATCTTTGGTTTACACAGCATGGTCTCACTGCACCGTACTCTGAAACACAGGTCTTGTTTCAGTGGTCTGTATGCGATGAAAAAGACTAACGGAGAGGAGGATTATATGAGAAGACAAACGGCGGCAGTTATGATGTTGGTGTGGATACTGGTGGGAATCGGGTGTGCAACCTATCTCCCAGGCAACCCCGACCATGACTGGTTACACGGCAGATGGTTTACCCACAGAACTTCTGGTTGGACTACTGAGCTCAATTTGAGAGTGGTGGATGGTAACATCGTCGTAGGTACGAACATCCAAACAGCTCCAGACGGCAGGCGGGGAACCGGCGATGTGCGTGGAGGAGTTGAGGGTGAGAGAATCAATTTCGAAGTCTATTTTCCTCACTCCGGCAACACTTACACGTACACTCTGTTTCGTAAGAGCAATGTGTTGCTGGAAGGAAAAAGCACAACCGGCAACGTGATATTGCACAAAGCATCATAAGAAAATCGGATGTGCTTTTGAGGGGGGTCTTCGACCGAAGACTCCCCGTTTTTTATACATAACACATCTTTCCATATTCTTCCAACGAAATAAACGTTTTATTTTTTCCGCTCTGGTAGTTTTCTATTCGCGCAACTTCCCGAATGTTAATTTTAGCTTTCTTTTTTAAATTATTTTCCAGGATTGTTTCAATAATTTTTAATTTCTCAAGACTAATTTTTTTTCTGGGAATAAAACTTATCTGTAAGCTATCTAGCCCGTTCTGTATGATTTGATATTTTACTATATTCTTTAATCCAATTTCTTTTGCAAAAAGAGCTCGGAATAAAAGAACGTTAAAGGTATCGTCACCGGGAAGTAAAATAATATCCCTCTTCCGCCCCTGTAATTCTAAAAGCGGAGAAAGTCTGTCACAAGAACATTGCCTCGATAATATCCTACCTCTATCTCCAGTTAAATATCGGATAATAGGCATGGCCGTTCTGTCTAATACTGTCAGGACAATATTCCCCTCTTTATCGTCCTCCAGTTGTCGACAGTCATCATCAACAATTTCAACTATTACTCGTTCACGATAAATATGGTAAAGATTTGTACCAATATTAATTGGGCACTTTTCTCCGACACTTCCAGATTCTTTGCAATTGTATTGAAAAGTTATGGGAACTCCGGTTGTGTCATAAATAAACCTTTCTTCTTCGGACGAAATGCCTTCTCCGGAAATATGGGCAATCAAAGGTAAAGCTACGCCATCTTCTCTCGCATATTTCATTAATTCTAAAGCGACCGAAGAATACGCAGAGACGCAAATAAAAGAATCGCCAAGAATCTTTTTATATATTTCTTGTCTTGTTTTTTTGTCGTTGATAGCGGAGTAAACATCGAGATGAAAATACTCTGAAAAAGGAGACCAAAGTCCTGTTGATTTCCTCCCTATCAAAAGTACGAACTTTCGGCGCAAAAGTTCATCAACGCGCTGAATCTCGAACACATCGGGCTCAAAGACATATAAAAGTTCATTTCTGATCATATCAAATTCATCAATTCTCCCTTTTAGCGGAACGCCGGTAGTTCCACTGGTACAATAGTCTATGGTCGGAGCGTTATTATGCGAAATAAAAGCAGTGTCGTCCCATTCAATTAACGTTGTTTTATTTATAACCGGCAACTTAAACAGTTCTGCAAAAATATCGGTAGAATGAAGATCTAAAAAATATTCGCGAAAACGCGTGCTCCAAAAAACAGAATTATTGTTTAGATAGGTGAGAAAATTCCTTAATCTTATTTCGGTAAGCTCATAAATTTTTTCATGGGGCCAACGTTGAATTTCTTTTATTAGCTTCAATCTTGGCAAAAACCAACTAATGAAAACCTCATTGCCCAACAAATTCTTTAAATTAATCGTTGTGGGCAATGAATCATATAAGTTTTCAACCAAAATCTCTTTTTCTTCTTCATTCATTTTCGTGAATATTAATCATATTAGGGTATTAGTATATACTATATATTATGCGTTTAATGTACTCAATATTAAAATGGTTCTCAAATAAGGACCTTTTGTATATAAGAAGACTTATAATAGAAATATTATCACACAAACTTTCTCACGATGAACAATCTAAATTATTTTGGGATAATAATGGTTATGCTTGGAATATACGTGTATCACCAATAAATCCATCTGAAAACGACTTAAATATTTATAAAAAATATTTGACAGGCGATGGAAATAATAAAAAAGTGCTTTTATTGGGCTCCACTCCGCTATTACGCCATTTGTTAAGTGAGCAGGGTTTCAAAAATTATGTTGTAACAGATTTTTCATTCACCACGATTGAGAACAGTTTGAGAGCACTTGATAAACTCGGCATTAATCTCAATACAGAGAATGAAATATGGCTTAAATCAAATTGGTTAGACATGCCTCTTGAACCAGAATCTTTCGATTACATTGTAGGAGATATGGTTTTTACACAAATTGAACCGAATAGGCAGTCATTTTTTATCAAAAAAATTTCATCACTTTTAAGACCCGATGGATACTTTATCGGAAGAATACATATTTGCAATTCAAATATTTACGATAGAGAACCAAGAAAAATTATTGAGGAGATTTTAACTTCCGAAACTTTTAAAAATACTACTGAACAAAGGTTCGCGCTGCTTTACAAATTAAGAGATAGATTAAGAAATAATAAAACCCAGACCACTTCTCCCCATACAATAATCAATGAATTGTTGAAATATCAAACTTCCGATGAAAAAAAACTAGATTTCTTGAGGTCGGTAGTCAATATGATTTCAAGACGAGCCGAAATAGGACTGCCGTTTATTTCACAAACTAAAGATGAGTTTATGAATGTCATATTCAAAGAGTTTTCATTAGAAACAATCCTAACCGCATCCGATTATGTATCAGAATATTTCCCGATATATGTTTTGCAGAAAAAAACTTAAGAAGAATATCATCTTCTTTATAATTTTCTTTCTTGAAATTCAGATAGAGGTATAAAAATTTTTGGTTTACGCCCACTATGTGTAATCTTATTAACATATTCAATTTTAATATTAACTTTCTCATTATTAAATAAGTTTGTACACGCAAGACGGATATTAATCTCATCACTATCGCTGAATGGACGTAGCGGAATTATAGAAATACGCAAATTATCAATTTTATCCTGAATCACTTGTATTTGTTTGGATGATCGCCCAAGGAGGCCACCGCGCATTAATGCCGTATGCAACAGAATCCATTTTACGGATCGTCCGCTTGGCAAAACGACTTCATGCCCTCTGCGTCCCTGAAATTCAAAAATAGGTAGTGTTCTGCCGCATGAGCAAATTCCTGATAGAAATTTCCCCAAATCACCATGCGCCCAGCGTATACGCGGAGTAGAAATATATGTCAAATCGGTAGCAACAAGTTCTCCTCTGTCACTAATTGATAACGTGTCATCATCGCAACCTGCGATTTCCAAAATTACACTCTCTGAATTTACATGAAATTGTCCTGGATTTATTGGACACTCAAATCCCACTCTGATATTGCCGTTCCCACTTAATGTATTAATAATTGGTACATTGAAAGCCGCATTAATTGTTTGCCGCTCTGCCAAAGAAATAGACTCACTACTTATTCTCACTGCCAATAAGGGTAAGACAACATGATCATCGGAAGCCCACTGGGCAAGTTTTGCTACTAAAGATCCAAATCCAACCAGTATGGCCGGCGCCGCATCGCGAATACTTTTATAAATCTCTTCTCTAACTTCAGGATGATCTAGATCAAACGATTGAATAGCAGTGAAAGCACGATAGAAAAAATCCTTTTTACATATGTATGAAAAACCAGGGAACCCCAACACAACAAATGGTTTCCGTGAAAGAACTTCGCGTAAGGATAATTTTTCGAAAACAGGATGTCTAAAAAAGTATGGAAAACTTATAAGCATTTCGCGTTCGCTGAATATAAATTTCAAGGGAATCCCAGTGGTTCCACTACTCGTATGACTGAATAAATGTTTATCATTTGACTCTGTATAAATCGACTCACCGAAATTAATCAAATCCTGCCGTCGTAATATAGGCAATCTTTTAAGATCAGTTAGCGTTATCTTGTTCTTGGCTTTATTAATCCCATACTTCCTAAAAAAACTGGCCCAAAAAGAAGAACGGTTTTCGATATTATCTCTTAGTCTATTAAGTCTTTTAATTTGCAATTCCTCAATCTTTTCGCGTGGCCAGTATTGTGATTCCGATAAAATATCCAAATATTGCTCCGTAGCCGTTATGAATGCCTGATTACCCAAAAGTGCACCCCGATGCAGATCTGCGGGAAAAAACTTTTCTGGAGAAATAAGAAATTCTAATTTTTCTTGATTATTCATCTGGGCGGTATTAATGCCTCTTTACCAATATCGGTTCGAAATTGCATGCCGTCAAATTTTATTTTTTCTAATGCTTCGTAGGCCTTTTTAATTGCTGAATTTAGGTCATTGCCAAGCGCGCTTACTCCCAATGCTCGCCCCATCTTATCCACGACTGTGTCATTGCCGTTAATTTTTGTTCCAGCTTGAAATATAACCACATCCGAGTTGACGTTAAAAGCCCCCAGGCCGTTGATCTTAATACCCTTTGTATATTTCCCAGGGTAACCTTCGGCGGCCACCATTACACAGCAGGCAAATTTATCAGACCACGCAATGGAAAAATTCTTTAGATTTTTATTTACACAGGCAAGAAATATATCTGCTAAATCGGTTTTTAAAATTCGCATATATGATTGAGTTTCAGGATTACCAAACCTTACATTTAATTCCAAGACCACAGGCCCCTTTGAGGTTATCATAACACCAGGAAATAGAATACCCGTAAATGGTCTACCCATCTTTTTGAGTCCGTTAAGAACCGGCATCACAATTTTTTCTTTAATTTCATCCATTATTGCAGATGTCACCCACGGAACCGGCGCGATACTTCCCATGCCTCCGGTATTCGGCCCCTTGTCATCATTCAAAAGCCGTTTGTGATCTTGTGATGCTGGGAAAAGTACAGCATTGTCACCATCGCAAAATGCGTGTATTGAAATCTCTCGTCCTTCCAAAAATTTTTCAATAACGACAACTTCACCAGCTATTCCAAATCTTTTCTTAATCATTAGGTCATGTAAGGCAAACTCGGCTTCCTCAAGATTAATCGCAATGAATGTACCGAACCCAGACGCTAGGCCGTCTGCTTTTATTACCAGAGGAAAATTCTGATTTTTCACATACTGTTTTGCTTGCTTAATGTCAGAGAAAATTTCAAATGCGGCAGTCGGAATCCCCTCAACCTGCATGAATTTTTTAGCAAATGATTTTGACCACTCAATTTGAGCTGCTGCTTTTGTAGGTCCAAAGACAGGCACTCCAATTTTTAGTAATTCATCAGTTAATCCTTTTTCCAAATAGCGCGCTGAACCTATTACAACCAGATCAACCTTATTTACTTTCAGCCATTCAATAATTTCAGTAGTTTTTGATATCGGAATATTCTCTCCCAAACTAGCAGTGCCAGCATTTCCGGGTGCAATATAGATTTTGCTTACTTTCGCGGATTGATGTAGTTTCCACGCAAGCGCATGTTCACTTCCCTTGTAACCAACTATTAGTATTTTCATTTTTGCGACCCTATTAATATTAATTCATTTTCTAGTAAAACAAAAAATCTCATTAGCATAAGTGGGAAGAAAAAACTTTTCAGCGTAGAATGCAGACCTTTTTTATTTTACCAAGTATGCTAATATAAGCCTATGAAACATGTAAAAGTACCTATAATTGACGTTAAAAAATATGGTGGCAAGCAGGTGGCTATTGTGAATGGCAAAATTATTGCTTCCGGCCATACTTTAGCGGAAGTTGTTACACTAGCAAGAAAACAGATGCCGAGGAAGCCACTTAATGAGATCAGTATTTTTTCAGTTCCACCAACACTTTCGACATCCGCTTTGGGAACAACGCGATGAATTTACCTTTTGTATTTTTAGATAATCCAAATACGCCACGAATTTTGGGTCGCGCCGGAATATTTGAAAAATTTTCTATAGTTTTTGAGGAACGCGGTAAAAGAAGCGGGTTTTTGGATTCCAAAAGCAAAGAAGCCAATGAGGTTGGCAAGGTTTTAAGTAGAATTAGCTAGTTTACAAGCACAATCAATCTTCATCCTCCGCGAGGCGAGAGCAAAATTCTCCACCAGAAGCAGATTCGCTATTATTTACTTTTTCCATCAACACCTATTTTCCATACATTTTTTTCCAAAAAGGCCTCAATCGTCTGTCGAGTAGCTTTATTAATAAGATTTGAATGCGAAATCTTGTTACTCTTTCCATATTGAGCAAGGGTAATGATGTTCTTCCCTTCCAAATACGCCAACCGCTTGTGATAGCTATTCGATAGCGCTTTCCCTACAATCTCTTCCATAACAGAAGTCCGTCCTTTCTCGTTAAATTCTTTAAACGCTTCGTAATATTTTGTTCTATCAATAAATTTGATATTTATCGGAACAAATCCTTCTCGTATCAATAAATAATTATTAATGACGCGTCCAATGCGGCCATTGCCATCAACAAATGGATGGGTGTATTCAAAAGCAAGGTGTAATTTTGCTATCCGTTTTATGATATTTTCGTGATTCGTGGCACCGTACCCTACCAGCATTTTTGTCAGACGATCAACCACTTCTTTTGGATTTGGGGCAATATGATTCGCGACACGCACATATTCACCGTCTTTCCTAAACCTTCCGGCAATATCGTCGCGAATATTTGAAATCAACATTTTGTGAAGCGACAAAATAACTTCCAAGGTAAGTTCTTTCTCTTTTGCTCTTTTGTCTATATACGATACAACGCGCGCCAGATTCTTGGCTTCAAAAATTTCTCTTTCACTGATAAATCTATCCAAATCAATTTGAAGCAGTATTTTTTCAGTTTCTTCGAGAGTAAGCGTGCTGTTTTCTATCGCATTTGAGTTATATACCTGTTCGGCGACTTCAGTTTCAGCGATAAGCTTAAGTAACGCATCCTTGTCTATGGAAGCTTTGTAATATCTTTCACGCAGAGAATTTATCTTATTAAAAATAGCAAGTGTTTTTGCCATATTCTAAGTATGGTCATTTTCACGGTTTTGTCAACATAATCGTGAAAAAATGATCAAAAAACAGAGATTTTCACGGTACTAAAGCTTTTTTCATGAGGAGACCAACTCATCTTCCTGTTTTTTATTTTGTGCTAAAATTAAATCCACGAATGAATGAATTAATTCAAAGAAGAAATTGACAACGTTAAAACAAAAGAACAGATATTTTCGCCTCGAGACAAAAAATCTCGTTGGCATAAGTGGGGAGAAAAAACCTTTTGATAACGGCGTTGTATGCTGGCTTGTTTGTAATTCTTTCCGCAACTTGGAAAAAACTCTTTGCTTTGCCATTTTCTGGATCAATCTCATAAAGACGCCCGTCATTTGCTCCGACATAAAGCCGGCCTTCAATAACAATCGGCGTAGAAAATATTCGCGCGCCTGCTTGGAATGTCCAAACCAGTTTTTGGGTGTCAAGATTAAGACAATATATCAATTTATCGAGTGAAGTAAAGATAACTTTGTCGCCATAAACTAGCGGCGTAGAATACATGCCTGCCTGCATTTTGTACGTAATTCTCGGTTGTCCGGATTTCAAATCAAGACCATACAAATTGCCATCAAACGACCCGAAAAGAAGCAGATTTCTCTTTTCATCAAAGACCAGAGATGCCTTGATTTCGCCGTTCGTTTTATAACTCCACAGCAATTCCCCGTTTTTAGCTTTAAAAAGATAGACTGTTGAATCATTGCCGCCGATAGCAACTAAACCCTTCTTTTGCGAATATACTGGCGAACAATGCACGTATTCGGACATAAAATATTGCCACTTTTTTTCGCCATTATCAAGATCAAGCGCTACAATCCCCCCTCGTTTATTCCATAACCCAAATTCAAGACCAATAAAAAGAAGATTCAGGTCTGGAGCAACTGCCGGAGAAGAGCCCGCCCAATCAGCTTCCATAAAAATCCATTTCGGTTTACCAGTCGCGGTATCCAGAGCGTAAACATTACCATCGTACGAACCAAAATAGACAGAATTTTTCACTAACGCGGGAGAAGAAAAGATGCTTTTGCCTTGAGCATGCCAGCCAACTTTATATTTCCAAGCCACTGATCCATCACTCTGATTGAGAGCCCAGAAATTACCACTGTCACTGCCAAAATAAATTTTTTCGTCATCTATTACCGGCGTAGATTTCGGTACTACATAAAAATAATTCGGGTTTTCGCTCTTAAAATACCAAATGATATCAAAATCGTTGCTGGGTAATTTTTTTTCTTCCTTTTTCAACAGAGGTATATCAAAATCAAGCAGGGATAGTAGTGAAATCAGTTCTATATGCCTCTCATTGCAAAAAGTATAATCATTTAAATCCCTGAAGTTCATTAAAGCAAAAATATGCGACACCTTTTTGTCCAATTGCTCCAAAACCTCAAGTTGCCTGACAAAGGTACCGCCGCTATTTATCAAATCATCAACCAATATGATTTTTTCACCATTAAGCGCGCCTTCTATAATTTTCTGAAGCCCATTTTTTTTCCTCGATTTTCTTAGATAAAAACCGTTAACCGGTGTCCCGAGTGTCAAACCTTTCATGACAATTGCTGAAATTAATGGGATGGCAGCGGTTTCTTGTCCCCCAACTTGGAATGGGTACTGGTCCTTGAAACGTTTCCAAAAAATTTCTGCAATGAGATCAAGGCACTCTGGTTTTAGCAATATCTTTCTAAAATCAAAGAGCCACTTGCTATCGCCACCACTAGAAGAAACTATTTTCTGGTCATGTTTTGTAACAAAAACATCACGTTTTATAATTTCTTTTAATTTCTGAATGTCAGCATCGAGAGAGACCATAAATTCTGTTTTAACTAAAAAAGCAACGCTCGGTCTCCTCTTTACCAAAACATAATTCAAAATCTTTCACAATACCATGCAAAGTTCCCTTTTTGAGAGAATCGTGTAACGGAATAGTCACATGATAAGAAGAACTATTTCTAAATAATGTTAGACGGGCATGACTTCCAACAGTACGTTTGATTTCAAAACCATGTATTTCAAAAATTTTAACTATTTCTTTTCCAGAAAATTGCTTCAGCTTTAGCATCACTTACGCCATAGATGGCAAAGCAAAATTAATCATAATTGGTACAGGATGTTTTTTAGTCTCTTGTTCGCTGAAATGACATTCAACCGCTTCTTTTATATTACTAACTGTTTCGTCCAAAGTGTTTCCCTCGGTGTGTATAGAATACCCAACGGCTTCCGCTGTATAACCACCTTCTTCAGCCACTTGTATAATAAACTGTAAAATACTTGGCATTTTCATCTTACCAGTATAGCACTAGACAAGAAATAAAACCACTTTCCCCTTAGCATTACAGATTATTCTAAGGTAAAATCAATCAAACGTATGAAAACTATTATTTCTTGGAATGTTAACGGACTCGTAGGTTGCTTTATAGTTGATTGAATTTATCGAAAGTAATTCCTAATTCCTTTAAAATAAGTTTCAGCAGAACTATGCCGATTTCCCCTTTGTGCGGATTGGGAATGAAGATGCGATGCCCACCCTTTTCCATATACTCGTGTTTGCCGCCAGAAAAAGGACCTTCGAAACCCAATAAGCGAAGTTTCTCTATTAGAAAACGCCGCTTAATCGGCTTAAGCATGGACAGCCTTCAGACTGAAGCCACTTATTTTTTTTATCTTGAATCGCGAGAAGTAAATTTTCTTCAAGTATTTCTGATAATTCTTGCCGAACTTCCTCCACATTCTTTCCTTGGGCATAAACGCCACGTACACCAGTAATGGAACCGGCCCACATCCCGACGCTGTTGTCATGTTCATATTTGGCTCGCTCAAGCATTTTCTCTATGTATTTTTGGACGCTAGTTTTCATAGTCGCATTTTAGCATTATTGATTTAAGAATCAACCACCATCATCATCCACCATCGATAATACTGGCGAACGAGAAGAAGGGTCAGAGTACTCATCGAAACATGAGTTTATATATGAAATAAAATGTTGAACTCCTTAAAAACATTGATAACTTTTTCCTATTCATCCATACTAAACAAATGAAAACGATTATCTCTTGGAATGTTAACGGGCTTAGAGCGGCGCATCGCAAGGGTAATATGGCACAAGTGTTCCATATGAAACCAGATATTCTGTGTGCACAGGAGACTAAATCACTACCAGACCAGCTTCCTGTTGAATTAAGCGCCCCAAATGGTTACCACGCCTATTTTCACTTCCCTACTCAAAAGAAGGGCTACAGTGGTGTAGCAATATATTCCAAAGACAAACCCTTAAAAGTTTCACGTGATATGGGAATTAAGCAATTTGACCAAGAAGGGCGACTGATTATGGCTGAATATAAGGATTTTACGTTAATCAATTGTTATTTCCCCAATGGTGGAGGACCGCCGGAACGACTGCGCTATAAGCTTGATTTTTATGACTATTTTCTAGAATTCATAAATAAGTTACACAAGAAACAGTCAAATGTCATTTTCTGCGGTGATTTAAATGTTGCACATGAAACAATAGATCTAGCCAGACCAAAAGAAAATGAAACCCATGTGGGTTTCCTGCCAATCGAGAGAGCGTGGATGGATAAACTCATTTCTAAAAATTGGATAGATATTTTCCGACACTTTTATCCTGATCGGACGGAAGCTTACACATACTGGGATATGAAAACGTTTGCCA
>Ga0209542_10018299_pt1 | contig 11357 bp, 17 predicted proteins | sample RifCSPhighO2_01_FD_184028 | JGI IMG/M metagenome (GOLD analysis project Ga0209542, IMG submission 184028) | Soil microbial communities from Rifle, Colorado - Rifle CSP2_plank highO2_0.1 (SPAdes) (version 2) | ecosystem: Environmental > Terrestrial > Deep subsurface > Rock core/Sediment ...
CCAGCAGAAGCCCGACTAATGTGCCACGCGCGCAGCGCGTGGTGGCTCTGACATAAATCGTACGCTCGACGAATCTCCCCGCCACACCGCCTCGCGGACTCGGCGAAATGCGGTGCTCGGACGGACGCTGGAGGAGGGGTTCAAGGGGAGGAATCCCGCGCCGTCCTCACTTTCAAATTTTGGCGATTTCAGCTTTGAGAAGTCAATAAAAAGTGATATATTTGATTCATCGCATGAAAAAATTTCTGACAATAGTAAAAGCATTTTGGCAAAGAGCACTGACGTATCGCTTTACGGTTTTAGCTTACAGAATAGGCGAAATCGGAGAAACATTAGTACTTATTTTAATGTGGTCTGCTATTTACGGCGGCCAAAAAATCATTGGAGGGCTTACACTCCAAGAAATGATCACTTATATTTTGATTGGAAATTTTTTCAATGCGATAATACGAAATTTTCTCTCTAGCGTAATTGCACGCGACATCAAAGATGGAAGATTATCCATGTTTCTCATAAAGCCAATGGGTTATTTTAGCTATATCCTCTCGCAAGAAATTGGGCGCATATCTCTGGCAACAATGATGTCCGTTTTGTCCTCTACGCTCGTAATTATATTTTTTATAAATACATTCATCTGGGACTTTGATATCGCGTACCTCTTAGTAATTTTAGCAATGGTCATTTTGGCTTTCATAACTGAATTGCTACTGTCTTATCTGATCGGACTTATTGCCTTTTGGACGGACGAAGTTGATGGCCTGTACGCGACCATAGACAGGATCAAAAAGTTTTTCTCTGGCGGATATTTTCCGCTTAACCTTTTGCCGATTGCTTTTGTTCAAGTCAGTTTTGCTTTGCCATTCGCATATTCATTTTTCGTTCCCGCACAGCTTTACCTCAAAAAAGTGGATTTATCTACTGGATTAAAGGGCTTACTTATTCAGATCATTTGGATTTTAGTGCTTTATGGAATCATAAAAATAGTTTGGAATCGCGGTCTAAAAAGATATGAGGGCGTTGGAATTTAATATATGACTGACATCGAAGTAAAAAATTTATCACGAACGTACGAATACTACCGAAAACAACAAGGATTGCTGGGTTCTTTTAAATCCCTTTTTCACAGAGAAAAATTGTACGCCGAAGCTGTAAAGAATATAAGTTTTTCAATTGAATCCGGTGAGTTAATTGGATTTCTTGGTCCGAATGGAGCCGGAAAAACAACGACGCTCAAAATGCTTTCTGGAATTTTGCATCCCACAAATGGCGAAGTGAAAGTTTTAGGCCACATTCCTTCGCAGAGAGAAAAAATCTATCAGAAACAATTCGCTTTGGTGATGGGTCAGAAAAATCAATTGATACAAGATTTACCAGCAATAGAAACTTTTGTCGTCAATAAGGAAATTTATGAAATTCCCGATAAAGAGTTTCAAGAAAATTTAGAAGAACTGGTAAACCTTTTCGACATTAAAAATATTTTGGATATTCAAGTTAGAAAACTTTCGCTTGGACAAAGAATGAAATGTGAGTTAGTTGCGGCTCTGTTACATAAACCAAAGGTTCTTTTTCTCGATGAGCCAACAATCGGGTTAGATGTGGTCGCGCAGAAAAATATTCGCGATTTTATCAAAAAATATAATCGAAAGAAAAAGACAACTATTATTTTGACCTCGCACTACATGGAAGATATTAAGGAACTTTGCCAAAGAGTAATTATCATAAATCTTGGGAAAATAATTTATGACGGCAAATTGGATGACCTAATCAAAAAATATGCGCCGCATAAACTGCTTAAGGTGGTCTTTAACGGGAATGGAGTGCGACGCGAAGAAGTGGAAAAGTTTGGTGAGATTGATGAATTTAATCCTTACGTTTGTACATTCAAAACAAATAGAAGTGAGGCTAAAAACACCGCAGTTGCATTATTGTCATCCAATTTGCCGGTTGACGACATCATTATTGATGAAGTTGATATTGATGATGTCGTCCGGAAAATTTTTAATTCTCAAAGCTGAAATCGCCAAAATTTGAAAGTGAGGACGGCGCGGGATTCCTCCCCTTGAACCCCTCCTCCAGCGTCCGTCCGAGCACCGCATTTCGCCGAGTCCGCGAGGCGGTGTGGCGGGGAGATTCGTCGAGCGTACGATTTATGTCAGAGCCACCACGCGCTGCGCGCGTGGCACATTAGTCGGGGTTCTGCTGGAAATGAGTTCGAACTTTTTGGTATAATGACCACAATTCTGAATTTGAAGAAAGATTGACCTCGCCCGCGCCAAAGACGCGGGCTCGGACTGGTGTTTCCGCCAAGTCCCGCCAAGGCATTTTGAATTCCGACAAGAGCATTCCCGCCGCTACGCGGCGGTTCTCCAAGCAAGGCTTGGAATGTGCCAAAGGCACATGAGCCGATGTATAATGAGATTATAAATTGTCGGTGTAATACTTTGCCTGACCGAAGGCGACAGAGAGCATAAACTTGCCTTGTGGTGTCGCCTCAAACCAAAAAGTAGGGAATTTTAGCGATATGATTTTACCAGTATCCACTAAGTAAATAACCCTGCCGCCGTCTATGCTATTACGGGCTAAACGGTCTGGATTCCACGCCAAAATGCCCTGTGCCGTGCCTTTCTCCACCTCGCCAAGCATTTCATTAAATACCGCTCTGCCCGGTTCTTTGGCGGTCTTGGATTCGTAATACTCTTTGCATACAAACAAGTTGTTCTGCTTGGCGAACTCGCGAAGCTCCGTAAGTTGAGCTTCAATAGAAAGGACTTGTCGCTCTTCGTCCTCTGATGATTTCCTGCAATAGATAAAATATTTAATCATATCTTTACACCGACAATTTTGTAAATCTTTTCCTTATCGGCTCTTGCGTGATAACGCAAAACAAATTTTATTTGTAGAACCGTCGCCTTGCTTCGGGAACGCTCTTGGTGGATTTCCAAAAACCCTTTTCTTTCTTGGCTGAAACGAACGACAGGACACGAAGTGTCCAAAATATTTTTGAGAGAAATCTTACTTGGTGGTGTCTTTATCATACTGTTCGGACTTATTTTGAGCAAAATCCCGACTGATTTACCTAGTCATTCAGGTAGTCATTCGCCCTACCTCGGAATGACTACCCTCCGTTCTCCAATCTCCGCTACGCCCCCATTCCACGCCTGTGCTGTTTTCCACAATATCCGCCTCCGGCGGATTGGCTCGCCGCCCTGCTGGTCGGCTCGCTTAGTCGCCAAAATTCCTCCCCTCAAATATCTTAACATATATTATTCTAACTTTGAATATTGCTTTTGTGAATATATGCTGATAATATATGGGTAAGTCAATTAGAACAAAAGAATATCAAAGTTTCGCCCAAAAGCTCAAAAACGCCCGCCTAAAGGCAGGTTTAACACAAGTCGAGGCCGCAAAGAAACTGAAACGTCCGCAGTCGTATATCTCTAAATCAGAGGCGGGCGAGCAAAGATTGGATATCGTGGAGATAAGGAAGTTTGCGAAACTTTATAGCAGGGATATAAATTATTTTGTGAAATAATATGAAACAAACCCTAAGAATGTTATTGATACCATTAGCATTAGTGATGTTCATTTTGGGGTTTGTTACTGGCAGATGGATGCTTTTTGGAGTCATCGGCATTGGATTGCTAATTTTTACCTCTCTTTTTTATTCCGGCAGGAAACAGCGCGTTCGGTACTGGATTCAGGGATACAAGATACAACTAGAGAATAACAGGGGCAATGAGAAAGCGGCGATTGAAGCAGTCCGGAAAGAATTCTGCGCAAGCAAATACGCGGACGACAATATATGCAACAGCGAATATCAAGAAATCGGGCCTTTGGTAGAAGATATGATCAAACGAGAATTTAAATTTGAACGATTGGTGCAGTCACCTATTTCTTCGCCAAATGATATACAAAATAATATTTCCGCATACGTCAAAGCAAAGGAAAAAGTTAAGCGTGAAGTGGCGGATGTCAAAAAAGAAATCCTGAAATAAACATGATAATGGAATTAGTAATCACATTTCTCGGTTGGCTCGCCCTGATGGTTGTAGGCACGAACCTTATCGGTATGCTTGTTAGAGGTTTGGTGCTCGTTTCCGATGTCGAGAGCCAGCTTTCTAAGGAGGACAGCGTCTTCAAAAAAATAGCGGGGGAAGTTTACGACCCCAAAGCAGAAAGAAAAATAAACTTCATCGCGTTGGTGCTGATTATTATTTACCTAATTGCACTATTTTACTTTTGGAACATAGGAGTAGTCGTTGCCGCGGTAATGCTCATGTCCGCGCGTGTTCCTGATCTATTGTGGGAGATAAAGCACGGCAGGCAAAGTATAAGGCGTATGCCAGCGCGATATATGTTGACGCTCTTGATTATGTTTACTGCACTTCCGGTCCTTTGGTATGCGCTTTATCAACTATAGAAAATTCATTACCTCCTAATACTATTTTTGCTAGGATAACTACCAGTAAGTCTGACAAGAAATAAGCCCTTGTCCATTATTCAATTTTCTAATATTATCAAGGCATGGAAAGGATTGATTTAATCAAAAAAATCTCCAAATTACGAGGGGATTCAAAGGTTATTACCTATCTAACTAGCGATAGGGCTCCTTTTAATACTAAAATCGCGGAGGACATAATTCCGATATTAAAAGACCACATTTCGCTAGATGGTAATACAAGGAGCGAAAAAGTCAGCATATTTTTATATACAAGAGGTGGCGACATGATTGCTCCTCTAAAAATAGTTAATTTGCTTAGAAGTTATTTTACTAACTTTGAAGTCTTACTCGCTCGCTATTCGCACAGTGCGGGCACTTTGATTTCACTCGGAGCAAATAATATTGTAATGACAAAACTAGCAGAACTAAGTCCAGTTGACCCAACGACCACACATCTTTACAACCCGACAGTTGCTTCTCCTGATCCAGCGTTACCGGCAACGCTGAAACCTATAAGCGTTGAAGATGTAAATTCTTATTTTCTTTTCGCAAGAGAGAAAGCAAAAGTAAAACCAGAGGATATAGATAAAATCTATTCGTATCTTATAAACAACGCTCACAAGGAAAATTCCATACATCCAATCGCTCTTGGTAATGTATATCGTGGATATAGAATGGCAAGGAAGCTTGCTGAACGCATGTTAAAATTTCACTCAAGCGGATTTTTTGCTGAAAGGAAAATTAAAAAAATAGTAAATGCTCTCACGGGAGAGATACCCACACATGACTATCCAATTTATAGAGATGAAGCTTTAGATTTAGGACTAAAAGTTGAATATCCCGAATCAGAATTAGAAACAGCCATGTTTGATTTACTTGACTCCTATACAAAAGAGATGGAGATTGGTAAGCCATTTAATCCAGCAGAACTGCTTGGAAGCACAAACGAAAAATCTTTTGATTGTAAGGGGGCGTTTATAGAGAGCGAAAAAGCCCGTGATGCCTTCACGTTTAAAGGTATAATAAAACGCGATTCAAACGACCCAACAAAGATAGGGATAAATATTACTTCCTCAAAGTGGGAAAGGTCATAAAAATTATTAACTTTTAATTATGTTCACAATGTCTACAACATCGGCAATAAAATCAACCCCCCTTCTACCAGAAACAGCGGGGCTTGCTGAAATTTCTCCGCGCAAGGAAGAAACTCGCAAAGATAAAGTAACCAAAATTACTGAGATTACTTCTAGTTACTTATTTAATAGTAGCGACATTGTAAGTAATGGCATGGGATTTTCTGGAACATCTGTGGCCGATTTCGGAATTACATTAAATCCTATTAGTTTAAACATCTTTGTTCACGATATAGAAACCTTGGATAAGTATCGTGATAGTTTTATCGGAAGTATTTCTGACGAAGAGGCCGCTAAAATGGAAAAAGAAGTTTCTCTATTCAAGAAAAGATTTGATGATGACCTCAATAGAAGAAATAAAATATTGTTTGGAGAGTAGTTTTATCATTGCCCTTCTTAGGGGAAAGGATAATGCGGTGCAACTTTACGAGGAAATTAAAAATGCACCTTTAACGGTAACGGCAATTGCTTCAGTTGCCCTTTTCGAAATTCTAAGAGGCGAAGAACAAAAACCAGAAAAAATTGCAAAGTTTGAAGAGCTAAGGGCTAAGCTGACCGTACTGCCTTTTGACGAAAGAGAAGCAGAAGAGGCAAGCAATATAGAAAAAGCCATACACGCAAAAGGTTTAACAATATCTCCACTTGATTTGCTTATTGGGGCAACAGCTAAAACCAACGGGGCTACTCTAATTTCTAATGATGCTGACTATGAAAGGATTGACGGGTTAAGAGTTCGCAAATATTGATACTCTTGTTTAGGAGGAGCCGAAAGGAGGGGTTTGAGGGGAGGAATTTTGGCGACTAAGCGAGCCGACCAGCAGGGCGGCGAGCCAATCCGCCGGAGGCGGATATTGTGGAAAACAGCACAGGCGTGGAATGGGGGCGTAGCGGAGTGAAGTCGGGGTTGGGATTTGAAGGAAGTGAGGTCAGAATAGCGAGGAATGATAGGCAGATTTGAGAACGGAGGGTAGTCATTCCGAGGTAGGGCGAATGACTACCTGAATGACTAGGTAAATCAGTCGGGATTTTGCTCAAAATAAGTCCGAACAGTATGATAAAGACACCACCAATAGGAACTTTCAGAATTTTTTGAGCTAGACGGAAGCATTGCCTCGCGGCTTTGCCGTTCGGCAGGAGCGCGTCCCGCAAGGCGGGACGCGGCAAAATCCCACGGCTCGCCAAACAAAATGGAAACGGATTTATCCAAAAGTACGGGGTTCGTTCCAATCTTTTGGACAAATGCCTTGATTTCAGGAAAACTGTCGCTCGCCGACAGTTTTTCTGCTTTATTCGTGTCTAAAATCCACGCCCGCAAGGGTTGGAGCCAATTCTTTCCCGTTCGTCCAAAATCTTCCAAATCGTTCGCAAAAGAAACTTTTTGGTTCAAGAGTTCCTCCTTTTTCGCCAAATAATTTTCCTTGGGAATATCTCCGTCAATATAGGCGGAAACGAGCTTGTCCAGTTTCTCTTGCGTATCGAAAAGTTTTGATTTTAGATTTTGGACGAACGATTGCGATGAGTGGACATTTTCCTTTTGTCACTCGTCCACTTGCTTCAACGTTTTTTCCGTCCACTCATCGCAAATGGCAACGCTTTTGAGCCGTGCCTTCAGTTGCGCGGCAAGATTGTTTTCTTGGAGATATTTTTGTGAACACGCGCCTTTCTTTTTAGTGCAACGATAGTAGCGATATATGCCGCCACACTTGCCGCGCGAAAATTGCGCCGTGATCGCCGAGCCGCACTCGCCGCAATTCAAAAGTCCGGTAAATGGGAAATCGTGGCGTTGTTTGCTCTTGCGGGGTTTGGCACGGCGCAATAAGACATTCTGTACGGCTTCAAAAAGCGTTGCGGAAAGAATTGGCTCAAAGCGTCCTTCGTGATATTCGCCCTTGTGCTTCACAAGCCCAAGATATGCCCGATTGGCGAGCATTCGCGAGATGGACGCTTTGGCAAGTGGCGTTCGGTTTTTTGTTTCCAAACTAAATTCAGCCAAAAACTCCGCTAAACTTCCGAGAGTATATTTTCCGGTGGCGAATTCCTCAAAAGCGCGAACGATAACTTTTGAAAGTGTAGGGTGCGGTTCAATATTTCTTGTTTTTATATTGTTCACATAACCAAACGGCGCTTTTGTCAGCCATTCGCCACGGCGGAGTTTTTGGCGAATACCACGATTGATATTTTCAACCAAGTTATCAGAATAGTATTTTGATTGGCCGAACGCCACTTGCAACATAAATAACCCTTGCGGTGTGGGCTCAAACCAAAATGTCGGAAAGCGCAAAGAAACTATTTTTTGCGTGTCTACGAGATAGATAATTTTTCCGCCGTCTACAGAATTTCGGGCGAGGCGGTCGGGGTGCCATGATAAAATTCCAACGCCGTCAGATTTTTCTATCTCGTTTATCATTTCAGCAAATTTTTCTCGTCCGGGTTTCTTTGCGCTTTTCGCTTCTGTAAATTCTGCAAGAATTTCCACATTTTCTCTACGCGCATATTCTCGTAGTTCAAAAAGTTGTGCCTCAATAGACATTATTTGGTGGTCGTCATCTTCCGTAGATTTGCGAGCGTAGAGAAAATATTTTGGTTTGAGCATAATTTTATAAGTTATTATTTTAGATACGAAAACGACAAATCCATTTCCTTTTCTTTTTGCTCGCCGTGGGATTTTATGGCTTTGCGCAAAGCGCAAAGTCCGAATGCCGAGCGGCGAAGCCGCGAGGCAATCCTTTCATCAAACGGCGAAAGTTGCGATTGGTGGGATATTCTAAACTTTGCGCGAAATTTCTTTGAGCGAAACTGACGCTCCGCCCCGCCGCCGCTCGCTGACGCTCGCCACCCCGCAAAAAAGTTTTCTCTATATTTTTTATTTTGCGCCCGTCCAATTTTTTCTTCTAAAAGGAGAAGAAAACTTTTTTGCTGTGTTCTGCTCTGAACGAGCAGTGCGGCGTGGCTTCGCTTCGGCTCGAGCGAGGCGGAATTCCCCCCACACCCCCCTTCCGCCGCACTCTCGCTTCTGACGGCGATTTTTTCGGCGGGCTTATGATTCTTTTCCTTGCCCCACCACCCGTGCGCGGAAAAGATTAAGGAACTCCCTTTATTCTTTACTATTTCCAAATATGCCACCACTGGCGATCCATTTGCATCATCAATCCCATCTCCGTCATATCTTTCCGCCAAAGATTTCATAAAAGAACTATATTCTATTAATTGATTGGAAGATGCTGGATTTTCTCCGAGCACCACAACAGACATTTCCAAATTATTTTTGTATAGATCACTGAAAAAACTGTCAGTCTGGCTCCATCAGTTTTTCTTTATAAGCTCCCAAATTACGTCTTGGGTTCCGGCAATGCGCACTGTTTTTGTTCCCAACTCTTTTATGAACGATAATGTTTTTGACGAATATGGATCGGCTATTCCAAATGGAGAACCATTTATTTTTTTATCAGATACAGAAGTCGTGGAAGACTGCTGGTTGCCTGGCTTTATTGGCGCCTGCGTGCCGCCACAATCTAAAAGACAAGACTCTTTTTTTCTTTCAAGGTCGCCGCAAAACCCGTCCCCGCATTTACCTTGTGGTTGGAGTTGCTGGATGTCGGGTTTTTTAATTTCTGATTTTGAATAATACAAAACCCCTCCGAGCATGATTGTACCGGCAAGGAGGAGAGGATTATTTGGATGACAGCGAAACCTTTTTGGTCGTTGTGTTTGTTCATATTTTTAATTATAAATTTTAATATTCCACCTCTAAATATTTAGGAGCGTTGACCGCCTGCAAGGTTACGGTTTTGCTTGCCGTAATATTTGAGACATTGCCATCTACATCAGTAATGGTTATTGATTTGGGGGTTTTATTCAAACTCAACACATAATTTACTGTTTCGTTGTCCAGCGAAATTGATTTGTCGGAAGCATATTTGAACAGTTTGAAGAAAATGTAGAGTTCTTTGTTGTCGCCAGAAGTGAATTTCTCTATCCATGGCGTGCTTTCTGCGTCCCATTCTCCGCTGATGTGGGAGGAGTAGTTGTATTCGTTAAATTTACCCATAAGAAAGGAGACTGCTTTTATGGCAGGGGTAATCGAACCGTCCGCTTTCAGTGATGCCCATATAAATTCTCCGACCGTACCACGAGAAGCAATTTTAAAAGTGGAGACTCCGGACAGCACACTTTTATCGTTGAGCCGTAATGTTTTTTTGACCAACAATTCTTGCACCATAAATGCCGCATCTATCTTGTATTCATTTTCTGTAAAAGAAGGCTTTGTGGGGAATAGTCCTGTGTGCTCTGTGTCTATGATCAATCTATTTCCCCAACCGTTTTCGTTAATCCTATTACGAATTTCTAAAAGACCGTAAATCCCCGCCAGCTTGTTGTATTTCGCTTTCATTGTCGGAGGGTAGGCACTACTTTTGCCAATGACCGCGGTCGGGTATCCGTGAAAAGCCATGAAGTCGAATTTTGCTCCATTGTTTTTATCAAGGAAATACTCCAGTTGGCGCACCCCTTTATCCCCTTCGATGTCATTCCAATACTCAAAGCCCGGGGTACCGATCATAATATCTGGATATTTATTTTTTATACGGTCATAGGTTTTATTGGACAATTCAACCAGCTGTTCGTCAGTACCGTCCCACAAAGAAGCCGGAGAATTTATCAGCTCCACATATTTTATATTTGCGTCATTCTTATATCTTGAAACAAGCCAGTCTGCGAAATTAACAAAATTATCAATGTCGATGGCATCAATACTTTTATCACTAGTAAAGTCGTGAGAAAGCATTGGCATCATACTCCAACTATTTTCCTTAAATAGCTTCACCGCCGCATCCAGATCGTACTGCTTTAAACACATAGACTGAGAAGGCATACAAACTTTTGCAGTAAAAGTTTTGCCGTCTTTGGTAAACATCGGAGACTGCAATCGTATTTTCACATACTTGATCTTTAGCGTTTCCTTTATGGTGCTTGCGGTCTGGCTTATTAAATTAGGGTAGGTTTCCGTCCCCCACAAAAACCCATCGGCATCAAGACTGTTGTCGCCTTTTGATGATTGACTGACTGATTTTGTCTGTGTTGTTGTTTGTTGCTGCGTTGGTTGCTGGGCTTGCAACGGTTTTTCTTCAGATTGCTTTGGTTCTTCTACTACAACATTTCCTTCCTCTGTTTTTTGAACCTGTGAAATTTTGCAATCCTCACAAACTCCTCTTTCTTTTTCAATATCTTGGCAAATTCCGTCGCCGCATAATTTATTTTGCGCTTGCGGCAAAGTTTGTTTTTGAGGTTCAGGAAAAGCCGATTTCTGAAAAACAAATACGCCGATGCCTGTGGCGATGATTACAACTGCAATAATTGGAATGATGAGTTTGTTCATTTTATTAAATCCTCAATCGGAACATTTAACGCTTTTGCGATTTTCTTGATTGTATCAACAGTCGGGTTTTGTTGCTTGCCCGCTTCAATGTTGATTATCGTATTGTTGGAAACATCGGCAAGCCGGGCCAGTTTTTCCTGCGACAAACCCAGTTTTTCTCTTATTCGTTTGATTTTACTTGACTCTACCATATTTGAATAGTAATATTAAATTGTGATATAATTGAATTATGTCTAAACTTCACAACCACAATATAATATTACCAAAATATTTGGAAATAGTGGTTTAAAGAAACAAATTAGTTGCTGTTTTTGAGGATCTCCGAGATCATTTTGTATCTTCTGTCTCGGCGTAGCCCTCGATGTACAGCAAGACGGTTCTTAATCTGGCTGAACATCCCATCAAGGGA
>Ga0209542_10018300_pt1 | contig 11357 bp, 13 predicted proteins | sample RifCSPhighO2_01_FD_184028 | JGI IMG/M metagenome (GOLD analysis project Ga0209542, IMG submission 184028) | Soil microbial communities from Rifle, Colorado - Rifle CSP2_plank highO2_0.1 (SPAdes) (version 2) | ecosystem: Environmental > Terrestrial > Deep subsurface > Rock core/Sediment ...
AAGTTGTCGATAGAGTTAGAAAAAACATGCAGACCGAAGCTCAGGAAAAAGTAAGACGCCTGGAATCAGTAAAAGGATCCGATTTATTACAGGAACTGGAAACATTACACAATAATGGCATCAGCTTGGTTGATCCAGCCGATATCAGCAGTTGTCTGCGTGGCAGAAATAATCTCTACAATCATTTAGATCTTCTCATTAAAGATGCACAAAAAAGTGTCAACATTATGACTACTGAAAAAGGTTTCTTGCGTAAGGTTGAAGGGCTTCGCGCTAGCTTAGAGAAAGCAAAGAAAAAGGGTGTCAAAATAAGAATCGCTGCTCCTTTGACCAAAGAAAATAAAGCAGCTGCTGACAGTTTGAAAGGATTGGCAGAATTAAAGCATAGCAGCAAAGTTAATTCACGGTTCATGACTGTCGATGGAAAAGATTTAGTCTTCATGATGTTGGATGACAAGGACGTTCATCCATCCTACGACATAGGAGTCTGGGTAAAAACGCCTTACTTTGCGTCTGCCATGGACAATATGTTTGACCATGTTTGGAATATGAAATAAATTTTTATTTTTTACCCTGTTTTTCTTATCATTACTTTTATAAATAATCTCCCTTTCTAATCTTTTTTCAACAACTTCTTTTTCTTCTCGCTCAAATGTAAAAAATTCTCTTCAGAAACTACTTTTTCGCCAATCCTACTTTCAAGTTCTTTTCGAGCAACCCCTGCAACTAATCCTCCTTCTGTTGCCGCATTCTTATTTTCTACAAATCCTTGCGCATCTTTCTTCCGCGCTATTTTTGTGGTTGATGCTTCTCCAAGCATGGTAAAGATGAGTTCAAGATCATCCATGTGGTCTCGGAGGTTCTCTTTTTTAAGACCTTTCAGTTGCTTGTACTCTTCGACAGTCTTGCCAAAAGTAGCCTTGCTGATCTCGTTAGTAAGGATTGCGTATTCTCTATCTTCTTTGACTCCTCTTTTTTTCCATTCATCTGTAAGTTCCTGCCTTACTACTATGCCCCTTACTCTTTTCTCAATCCAATCATCGGAATAGCCTTTTGCTTTGTAGAGGTCTTTCATTCTTGCCTGGGCAAGTTCTGGATTCTGTATTTCCTCAACACGCTCGTATCCTACTTTAGCGAGCCATAGTTTAAATGGTTCAGCATTTTTTGAAGGAACGGACTGGATGATCCTAAACAGTGTTTCAGTATTTGCACAGTCTGTTTCATAAGATTTACCATCAGCTGCGGGTAATTTCAGTCGGTGACAATTTGTCACCACCTCGCTTCCTTCTTCCCTCAGCCGCTGGCTAAGCTTATTCCAATATTTTCTAGCAACTTGAAAGTCCTCCTGCTCGGTTAAAATGGCAATAATATCGATAACGGAATAATACCACTCCTCATTATACCATAATCTTCTTACTCCTTTTCCTTGAAATACTACCAGAGCCTTATTATCTGCTATTTCAGTTGCCATTTTGTTCTTAGACCGTCAATAATTGAACCAGTTTGATTTTTCTACTTTCAGCTTCAAATACCCCAATAGTCAGCGGTGTAGTAGCACACATTGGCGAAGTAATGTCAACATTTTGAACCTCGGAAAGTATACCCTGGAAGCAACCGTTGTGAGTTACGATCAGTGCAGGATCTCTATCATGTAATGATTTTATGAAACGAAGGACTCGCTGTTGAACTTGTCTTAGGCTTTCTCCATTGGGAGGAATAGCATCTGGATCATTGACATCTATTGCCTTTTTGAGGAGATCCATCGGTTTACCATTGAAGTCTCCAAGATTTTGCTCTCGTAATGCTTGAGTTGGAGTAATAGAGACATGCAAATATTCATTTACAATGGAACTCGTTTGCATGCACCGCCCTAAGTCACTGCTATAGATTTTTTTGATTCCTCTGTCTTGTAAGCTTTCCCCAAGTTTTTTTGCCATCTCTTGTCCTTCGGGGGTTAAAGGAGAATCAGCATGCCCCTGTTGAATGCGTCTCAGATTGAACTCAGTAAATGGATGCCGGATAACGAATAGTCTCATTTTCTTCCTTCCTCCATTTTTATTTAAGAAATCCCACTCTTTATAATATTTTGCGCCTTCGAGAAGATTCTTTCTATTGTTATGTTGGGAAATAAGTTTTTCCAGCCCTGCTTTTCAACTTATCAAAAGTTACTTATCAAAAGCAGATTTTATAAATAATCTCCCTTTCTAATTCTCCCATGGACCTGGAAAAACTTATCCTCAAACTGCACCCATTTGAACGGGCAGTTCTACCAGTATTGCAAGAGGAAAAAGACTTCCAACATATCGTCAAAAAGAGCAAACTGCAGGAGATTGAAGTAATGCGCGCCCTGCAATGGCTGGAAAACAAAGCCTTACTAACTATTTCTTCAACTACCAAGAAAGTAATTTCCCTTGACAAGAACGGCCTTCTCTATCTCAAAGAAGGTCTGCCAGAAAAATCTTTCCTCAACTCCCTATCAGAAGAATTCAAAGGATTGAACGTCATCACCAAGAAATCCAAGCTCTCCAGAGAGGAAGTCAACGCCTGTATCGGATTGTTGCGAAAGAAAAATGCTATTGAAGTGGCCAAAGGCGAAAACCTGCAGATAAAACTTACTGAGCAAGGAAAGAAATTACAGAAAGAAAAATCACCAGAAGAATTATTCCTGCAAAAAGATTTCCCTCTAGAAGTCACTGCTCTAGCAGGAACAGACAAATCTTTATTTGAAGATCTCAAGAAAAGAAAAGAATTTCTCAAGCTGGAAGAAATTAAAGAAACTACCATAACCTTAACCGATCTTGGCAAACAAGTAGCTTCCATGGATCTAACTGAGGAAGTCACTAACCGTCTCACTACAAGCATGCTCAAGAAAGGCGACTGGAAGCAGACCAAATTCCGAGCCTATGACGTTGAGATCAATGTTCCGCAGAAGTATGCAGGAAAAAAACATTTTGAAAACGAAGCTCTTGAGTATATCAAATCCATTTGGTTAGAGCTTGGCTTTACCGAAATGACCGGCAATTATGTGCAATCTGCCTTCTGGGATTTAGATGCTTTATTCGTTCCCCAAGATCACCCTGCTAGAGAGATGCAGGATACGTTCTACCTATCTGGCAAAGCAAAACTTCCTCTGCTATGGAAAAAAGTCAAAGAAGTGCATGAGAATGGTGCGGACAGCGGAAGCAAAGGCTGGAGATACACCTTCTCTAAAGAAGAAACTGAACAATTGCTCTTGCGAACCCACACTACTGTTTTATCCGCTCAAACACTGGCAAAACTAAAGAAAGAAGATCTACCTGCAAAGTTCTTTGCAGTAGGAAAAGTTTTCCGCAACGAAGCCTTAGACTGGAAACACTTATTTGAATTCTATCAAGTTGAAGGAACCGTCATCGATCCTAATGCTAATCTCAAACATCTGAAAGGGTATCTCACCCAGTTTTACAAAAAGATGGGCTTCACCAAAGTGAGAATGCGTCCAGCTTATTTTCCTTACACCGAACCCTCCATGGAAGTTGATGTATTTCATCCAGTAAAAAAACAATGGGTTGAACTTGGTGGAGCAGGGATTTTTCGACCAGAAGTCTCTAAAGCATTATTGGGATTTGATTGCCCGATCCTAGCCTGGGGACAAGGGATGGGACGAATTATTTCAGAATACTGGAATATTACCGACATCCGCGACTTAAATAAAAACGATCTGAAACAGATCAGAGAAATGAAACTGTGGTTGAAATGAAATGCCATCAATAACCTTAAACAAAACGGTATTTGAACAATTAGTAGGAAAACAATTGCCTCTCGAAGAGCTCAAAGACCGCATCAGCATGTTAGGGACTGATCTTGAGGATATTCAAGGAAATGAAATCCATGTCGAAGTATTTCCCAATCGTCCAGATATGTTATCTGAACAAGGATTTGCGCGTGCTTTCAGTTCCTTCATCGGTGTCAAAACAGGATTACGCAAGTATGCGATCAAAGAAAGTAATCAGAAAGTGATGATTGATCCTTCCGTAAAAGGAATCCGCCCTTATACAGCTTGCGCTATCGTCAAAGGATTGCATTTCAATGAAGAAAGATTACAGCAAGTTATTCAGATTCAGGAAAAACTGCACGTCACCTACGGAAGAAAGCGCAAGAAAGCAGCTATCGGCATCTATCCGATGGAAAAAATTACGTTCCCTATTACCTACAAAGCAGACCTTCCACAGAAAATCAAATTTAAACCATTAGAAGCTCATACAGAAATGACGGCTTTAGAAATTTTAGAACACCACAAAGCAGGGAAAGAATATGCACACCTTCTCCACGGATTAGCAAAATATCCATTCTTCATCGATGCTAAAGGAGAGATTCTGAGCATGCCGCCAGTCATCAATTCAGATAAAACTGGGCGAGTCACCGATGAGACTAAAGATGTTTTCGTCGAATGTTCCGGATTCGATTTTGAAGTGCTCAGCACCTGCCTGAATATGATTGTGACTGCTCTAGCAGATATGGGTGGAGAAATCTATTCCTTGAAGTTAGAATATCCTGACGGAGTAAAGATAACTCCCAATCTAACTCCCACAAAAATGAAATTAGACTTGCCGTACGTCAACAAACGATTAGGCCTTTCTCTTTCCGAAAAAGATGCAGTAAAAATGCTGGAGAAAATGGGCTATGGCTTTGAACAAGGACAGGTTCTAGTGCCAGCATATCGCGCAGACATATTACATCAAGTTGATCTGATCGAAGACATCGCTATCGCTTACGGCTATGAGAACTTCCAGGAAGAAATTCCTAACGTTGCAACCATCGGAGAAGAAGATGCCTTTGAAAAGTTTGCTAAAAAAGTTAGAGAATTGTTAGTAGGGATGCAATTGTTAGAAGTCAAGAACTTCCATCTGACTACTAAAGAAGATCTCACCACCAAGGTGAATCTACCAAATGAAAAACCTATTCCTCTCAAAAACGCGATCGGCGACCATAACCACCTGCGCAATGCTATCATACCTAGTCTTCTGAAAACACTGGCAGAAAATCAGCATCATGAATATCCGCAGAATATCTTTGAGATCGGCAGGATCTTTGTTCCTTGGGATACTGAAACAGGCGTTCTCGAGCCAGAACACCTCTGCGTCATGTTGTGCCATGATAAGACAGATTTTACTGAAATAAGACAAGTACTAGAAGCACTTATTAGCGCTCTTGGACTAGAATGCGCAGTTAAAGAATCTGAGCATCCACCGTTCATCCCTGGAAGAAGCGGAGATGTTACTATTCACGGCAAAAAGATTGGCATCATCGGAGAATTACATCCACAAGTCATAACAAATTGGCAGATGACCATGCCAGTAGTCTGCTTTGAAATGAATCTGGGAGAATTGTTTAAGTTAGCTTGGAAGGGTAATTGATAAAGAAAAATAAAAAATTACGCCTCAAGTGGCGCTTCTAAAGCTTCTTCAGTTTTTTTGACTTTTTTAGGCTTAGCTTTCTTCTCCACGGCTGGAGCTTCTTTCTTAGCCTTCATCTTCTTTGGACGTTCAGCAACTTTCTTCGCTTTGGTTTCCCAGACTGACAAGCCTTCTTTCTCAAATGCTTTCTTCACATCTGCAGAACTGGCTTTAGATTTGACACTAACAGTTTTATCCAATGGTTCCAGATGCCTGACATTTACTTTCTTGCGCCTGACATCGCCATCAACAACCACATAACCATTACTCATTTCTTCAACCACAACACAAGTTCTTCCTGCATCTCTGCCTGCAATCTTGACACATAATCTTCCTACTTCAAAGATACTCATTGTGATGCACCTCGTGTGCGTTGTTTCAATAACAGCCGAGTACAAGCAGAACATAACATTCCGCCATAAGGTCGTTCCGGCCTTTTTGCTGTTTTAGGCATATTTCTCATTTTTGCCGGCCTTTCTCGTGGCACTCCAGCTAATTGCTTCTTACAGGAGGCGCAAAGTGCTTTGGAAGGCTTCCGTTCCCGGTAGTGAACCGTAACTCTTCCTCCTGGTGTTTTCACAAATATTTTTCGTAATCGTCCTGATTTGAACATTCCTCGTGGCATAGTTTTTGACCTCGCTATTTATTTAGATGATTTTGAAAAACTATTCAAAATCATTCTTAGAAGGAGTTGTTAATTCCAAACCCTTCTATAGAAGCAAATTAGAATGAAATCACTTTCAATCCGAGTTGCCTCCAAGATTATTCCCTGTGGGATATTAGTTCAGATGAGCAGTGTTTTATAAAGGTTTCTACAATTCAAGCTCTCAGAAAAGTTGCCGCCTAGGCCTTAAGATTAGCTGAGCTAAGCGAGGGCGAAGCCTAATAATTAAGTTGCTTTTTCTTTTCAATATGCAAAGGAGAAAAAGACGAGGCTAATGGCCAAGGCGACTTTTCAGAAATTCCTACAATTCCTCAACTCGCGGCATTCTTCCCTTAAGCAATTTGCTCATGGTAAACTTGCCGTACCATTCCAACGTCTCTCGTAATGCAACCTTATCTAAAGTGCTGGTGAATATCTCCACTAGCCCTTGAGGAAGCATGGAAGGAATATTCCCCACCCCATATTCCAACATGATAGTGCCATCGGTGGTGCTGTATTCCTTGACTTGCCCAGGATTTAAAACAGCCATCCCGCCTAAACTATACAAAGTAGGAGTCAATTCTTCTACGCCATCGCCCGTAATAGAACACCGCATTTCTCCCCGCAACATGATATCTCTTACCACTGCTCTGTATCTTCCAGAATATCCCGCTGTACCTACCGCGGTACTCCAGATCAACAAATATTCATCAAAAGAAGCGTGCAGCAAAGCCATTTTCCCTAATGCGTCGCCAGTTTTGTTGGTAATCCAATGCCGTGGGCCAGTATAAACCTGCTCAGGATATGCCGCTGATAATTTTCCTGTAAGCTCATCTAACATTGCTGAAGCTCCAGTCTTAGCAACATACGCTCTCCGAGCGACATCATTACAAACCGCAAACAACGTATTTGGATCAAAAACAGCTGCCATAGGAATTTACCTTTAATAAACCTTCAACAATTTTCTCAAACCTAAACTAAAGACAATAGAGGAAATAAAATAGATCGCCAGCCAGCCCGGCTGCCAGCCGAATAAAGATAAATCACCTAACGGTTTCAATTTATTGTAATTTATGGTAATCTTCTCGATATCAGAATTTTTGAACATAGAAACTTGATCTTCATATTTCAATTCCTTGGTGATAAGCACTTTCTTCTGCTGTTCAGTCTCGCCAGTCTTTACCGCAAGCGTGTGCTCTCCTTCCGAACTCTTCATCCTCCAGGTCACTTCACCGTTAGCAATTTCCTGCATAGCTTCCGAAGATAATTCTGTTCCTTCATCTGCAATCAACTGCGCATCGCCGGTAACCCCTTTGGCAAAAGTCGCAGTCACACTATAGGTCTCTCCAGGATAAATTGGTTCAAAAGACAAATGACCAGACATCCAAGAAAAGATCAAGATGATCGGCAGCATAGTGATCAAGGTTGCTTTCAAGGAATGCTTCATATAATCCATGTTGGATTTCATCGCTTCCTTCTGCACTTTCATCATCTCTTCCGGATGCTGACGCAGCTCTTTCATCCGCTTCTGAAACTCTTTCTGCTGTTCCTTGAGGCGCTTCATCTCATTCTGATCGGTCAAAAATTTATAGGCTACCGTGATGATGACCGAAATCACTAAAGAGACTAAAATGATGAGTAAAAGCGGGCTTTTAGTTAGCAAAGGCCCTAATACCGGATTCAAAACTGGATCTAAAAATGACATAGCAAGAAAAGTCATCCTCTATTTTATAAAACTTGTGAAGGAAAATAAGAAGATAATAAAAATAGAAAAATTCTATTGCTCTGGATTTCTTAGAAGGCCTTTGCTTTCTGAAGTAATAATATGTTTTTCGCCTTGATAAATGTGCCCAGATAATCCTTTGCCAAGTTTTTTCCTCATTTCATCAAAGTACCATTGATCTGGATCAGCAGCATACACATGACCACCAATGGCAATCGGACTAAAGGTCGCCCCATACATCCTTGGAGCAGAATCATGATTTCCAATAACCCATTTTTCTCGATCTATTGAAAATTTCTCTCCTTGTGAAGGCTGACTAGAATAAATTATTACTTCCTCCTCACCTGAAGAAATTCCACCCATCACAGTTTTCGCTTCCAATGGAGAGATTATTCTTTCTGTTGAAGAAATAACTGTTTCTGTTGATCCAATTAATTCTCTAGAATCGATTATCGTTTTAATTCCTTCCATCTTAATCGGCTTAATTATTTTCCCAACCGTTAATCCACCATCATAATTCTGTTCCATCAGCATCACCTTTTGGTGAAGAAAGAAATTTGAATTTATAAAACTTCCGAGATCTTCCCGGCAATATACCCAACCGCAGCAAAACAAATCTGATTATAGCCGCCTAAAATTACCCCCATCACTGCATTTCCCAGCGCCATTCTTCCTGCAAAAGACAGCGGATTTGTTAATCGCGGTTCTTGGATCGCCTGTGAATATGCTTCCACACCGCCGCGAGCTGCAAACATTCCTGCTGAAAGCATGGAAGGCCCATAATACAATAAAGCTTCATACTCTATGGAAATGCCTTTAGCTTTCGCCCAACCCAACATCAACCCACCAGCAGCACACGCCGCGCCAGAAATAGAAGCACACAAGATTGCCGTAACTTTATCGTCTAACGTAGTGGTAGTCATCCTATTCCATAAACTTTCTCATAGCAGGATGCATATCCATCATATGCTGCTTGGCAATTTCTTCATACAACTTATACACAATACTTACCGCTAACACGATACTGGTTCCATTTGCCAACGCTCCGGTTAAATCTGCCATGGCTGCCAATAAACCGATAGCTGCACCGCCTATAATTGTAAGAGGCCAAATGTACCTATTTAAGACCATTTCTAAAACTCGCTCATCTCTTCTAAATCCTGGAATCTGTAATCCGGAAGCAAGAATTTGCCGTGCCTGGCTTTTTGCATCCATGTTTGCCGTCTGCACCCAGAAAATACTGAACACGATCGCACCTGCCACCAGAACGACCATATACACCAGAGCCTGTCCGATCTGTGACAGAGTGAAAGTTCCACGAATGATGCTACTCACTAAATCGGGAGCACTCAACCAATACACCACACCGCTAGCTGGAGAATTGCCGGCAAAAGTTCCTAACAATGGAAATCCCCAGTTCTCAAACAGTCTGGCAAATAACTGCACGTTTGCCAATAATGCGGCTACTAAAATTACTGGGATGTTTGAAGTGTAAAAGAAATTTAACGGCCATCTAATTCCTTGTCCACGAACTCGGCCAAAGGATAAAGGGATTTCAACTTTCATTGATTGGGCATACACCGCAACCCCAAATACTAACACGGTAGAAGCAATTCCTGCCAGCATCAGCGCAGCAGTGGTTACGTCTCCCCCGATCAAAGATTGGATCAAAGCGGGAATGGCTCCTGCTGAAATGTCTGGATTAGTCGGCGAGGGAAGGAAGTTAAAAGCGCGGATAAACAATTGCTGTGCCACTCCTGCGGCAATAAATAAACTGATTCCTGAACCAAATCCCCATTTACTAACTACTTCATCCATAAACATGATCACAATGCCGCCCAGAATCAGCTGGAAGATCAGCATCGCTTCTAATTGTGCAAATAACGATGTTCCGACTAATGAATTTGAAGGTGCTAGACCGCCCATCAGAACATATACAGCCGCTTCAAAAATGACAAAGACTACCCCTAACAATTTTTGAAGCGGCTGTATATTTTTCTTGCCCTCCGGTGTGGTTAAATCAATCTTTAACATCCCTGTTCCAGAAAGTAATTGCAATACAATTGAGGAAGTTACTAAAGGGCCAATACCTAAAGAGATGATACTTCCAAAGGAAGCGCCTAAAATAATAGATAAAAATTCAAATTGCTGCAGCGCGTTTTCTCCCAACCCATATAAGGGAATAAACCCCATCACGAAAAAAAGAACCAGGATCAACGAAGTCCATTTTAGCTTCTCTTTAAACGACAAGCGCTGCTTCGGACCTTTCACCTCGGGAAGGTTTGAAATAACTTTATCCAGGAAAGACATTTTGTCATTATGCAGTTTCTTCCGCTGAGGAATCATCCTCGACTACTGAAGAGACTACTTCTCCGCCTGCAGCTTTAATTTTCTCAACTGCGCGGGAACTGCACTTTGCAACCGTAATTTTCAATTTTAATGAGGTGTTACCGGTTCCCAGCAGCTTGGTATATCCTAAAGCTCCAAGATCAATAGAATAAAATGCTCCTTCTTTAAGTGCTTTTCCTTCATCCACTAATTTTTGAACGCGTTTGGAAGTGAAATAATGAACATTGATCGCCTTTCCATTCGTTCTGCTCTTGGAAGTAAAACCGTGCTGTCCCATGATGTGACCAGCTTTCACATGCTTCATCCTCATGTGTCCTGCTCGCTTACCAGAACCAGCAAAACCGCGTCCGCCTCGAGAACCTGCTCCTCGCCTTTTCTTTCGAGCTCCGCCGCCATGCGTACTTCCACCGCGGTACTTGACAACTTTTTTACGTTTATTTGTTACCATGAGATCACTTCAATGATATAAATTCACAACATCCTCTTCAGTAGATCTTTCATCTTTTCTCCTCTATAACCAAGAGTGCCGCCTTTACTAAAAGGATCTTTTATTCCCTTCCTATCAAACCCTTTTCGAGGCGAATTAAGAGCAAAATAACGTTTATACTTTTTACCATTAACTTCCAAAGCTTTACCTCTGCCTTCTAAGAGTTGGCCGCGCTTCTGTACTAATTCTTGAAAAGTGCCATCATCAATTTCGCCCCAAGTAACATAATCTTTAACCTTGAAAAGCATTCCTTGATAAGTAGAAGTATTTTCAATAACTACGCAATGATTTTTGCGATGTAGATTTAACATAGCCAAGGTTTCCTTGACAGGTTGAACTACTTTAACCATTCCTCTTACTAAGACCACTGCCAATTTTCCTTTTCCAGTTTTTTCTTGAGGAGTCATGGTATGTTTATGCCGTTTCTTTTAATTTTCCTTCGACGATAGCTAATTTTGCAATATGTTCTGGACGAATTTTCACTTCTGACAATTTTTTCAGTGCATCAACGAGTGCAAAAACTAAATTCACTTTGGTGCCAGTTTGTCCTGAAGTCTTGCTCCAGATGTCTTTAATTCCCGCTAAGGCTAATACTTTCGCGCACTCTTTTTCTACGCATAATCCTTTTCCTTTCGGCGCAGGCATTAATTTGATCCGTACTGAACCGCATCGTCCTTCTACTGCAAATGGAATGGTATTCGGTTCAACCGCGCCTGATTCCCA
>Ga0209542_10018302_pt1 | contig 11356 bp, 16 predicted proteins | sample RifCSPhighO2_01_FD_184028 | JGI IMG/M metagenome (GOLD analysis project Ga0209542, IMG submission 184028) | Soil microbial communities from Rifle, Colorado - Rifle CSP2_plank highO2_0.1 (SPAdes) (version 2) | ecosystem: Environmental > Terrestrial > Deep subsurface > Rock core/Sediment ...
GACTGAGATATCCAAAAGGGCATCTTTGGAGTCGTGGAAAGTTCGCGGCATCTGTCGGGTTTGTCCAACAAGATGTTATTACTGAATACATCCGTAATCGAAGAAGACATCACGGGCTGGAGTAATTTTTGGAAACCCCACTCGCCGAAGGCGATTTGCCCGCAGGCAAACCTTTAGGGTGGGGAGGATGTCATATATTAATTAAAAATAAAATAAACGAAAGCACGACACTTGAATATAAAGATCCAAGAAGCTTGGAAAATAAATATGAAATATCTAAAGACGTGTCTGCGATGGCTAATTCAGATGGAGGTGTTATTATTTATGGTTTATGTGATGATGATAAAGATGATGCTCCAGATAAGATTGGATGGATATTAGATCATAAAAAGATAGAAATGATAGAGCAAGTGATTCAGTCAAGAATAACTCCAAAAATAGATGGCTTGAAAATTAATAAAATTTTAAATAATGATGACGGAAGTAAATTTATAATTGTAGTTATAGTTCCAAAAAGCGATACTGCTCCACATCAAGATTATTTAGATAAAGACAATAGAAGATATTGGAGAAGAAATAATTATAATATTCGCCAAATGGAGCATTATGAAATTGAAGATTTGTTTTTCAAAAGAAAAAGACCGTCATTAGAAGTCTCGCTGATTGATACAAACAAGATCGAGCCTACTTATCCTATTGAAATCTTAAATAAGGGCAAAATTATGGCGGAAAAAATAAAGATTAAACTTTTAATTCCTCATCAGTTTAATGTAAACGGTGCAGGATGGGCCAAGATAAAAGAAAAATATGGCTCTTTTGGTAAATATGCAGAATACCAATATTTTGAAGATCGGTTTCCTTTCTTTCCAAATGTTCCTTCTGTAATCGGCACACTTGAGCATCCAAATAAGAAATATTTTTTTGAAGAATTGAAAATAGGACTTCTTGTGGTTTGCAAAGATATGGACTTTAAGATTTATGAAATAATTCTGGAAAGAGGTATTCTTACTAAAAAGATTTATGAATTAGGTGAAATTGAAGGAATACCAAACCCTTATTGTAAGTCTCTAAGTGGACAGTTTATTTAATATCAAAACCCTTAATAACTTAAATTGCTTGTTTCATTCATGGAAAATCTAAGAGCAAATTTTCTTCGTGTTTATGCAGACATTCCGGAAGATTTGAGAAATGATATTGTGTGCGTTGTAGACGATAAAACTTATACTTGGAATACGGCCTATATAGAAATTAAAGGTCATACTGCTCTAGGAAAGAAAATCTTAAAAACTCTTGAAGCTGTTGGAATACTATGAGAGAAAAGAATAAGGAAATTAAAATAAATGATGAAATGAAAGAACTAGTAATCGCTAGAATTGAAGCGCAAGTTCCATCTAATCTTTCTCTTTCAATAGGTTCGTCTGGAAGGATGTCCAAAGAAGAAATGTTAGAGCATATAAACAAGGGAGATGAAATCGGTAATAGAATAATTGAATCGCATATAAGATTTCTTCGGGCTCAATCTACTGGAGAGGTTACTCGCGCGTTGGTTTCTGCAGAATGAAGAAAGGATTAATTATAACTTTACCGCGTCATGACGACGTAACAGAATATCTTTCTCAATTTTCCAAGGAGATAATTGAAGAGGCAAATATCTCTGATGTTCCTTGCAAAAAATTAGAAGACTATGACGCAAATCGGAAAAATTTCGAGAAAGTTTTAGAAAAAACAAATTACAAATTGATTGTTTTTAACGGCCATGGGACAGAAAATTCAATTGGTGGTTATAATGATGAGCCAATTATTGAAGAAAAAGTTAACGAAAAAATTCTTGCAGAAAGAATAGTTTATGCTCGCGCTTGCGACGCCGCCTGTTCTCTTGGCATGAATTCTGTGAAAGAAAGTAACGAAGGATGCTTCATAGGTTACGAATTGCCATTTCAATTTTACTGCGATAAAACGTGGGCTACGAATCCTTTGAAAGATCAGGTTGCACCCCTATTTTTGAATCCTTCTAACGTCGTAGCTATTTCTATCTTGAAAGGAAAAATAGCTCGAGAAGCGAATGACTCCTCTAGAAAAGCTATCCTGAAAAATATGAGGCGAGTTCTAAGGAAGTCTAATGCTGATTCGCTTGCAATCGCGGAAGCTCTTTGGAACAATTATGAAGGACAAGTTCTTCTTGGAAATGAAAACGCAACATTATGATTTTAAAATGGCATCCCAAACATTCAAACTGTCTCCATCGGCCATTTCTTTAATGAACGAGTGTCATAGATGTTTCTGGCTGACGCAGCACAAAAAATGGAAAAGGCCAGAAGGGCCGTTTCCAAGTCTTCCCGCGGGAATGGATAAAGTCTTGAAAACACATTTCGATAAATTCATGAACAAAGGAGAATTGCCTCCAGAAATCAGAGAGTATGGGATAAGCAATGGCTACAAATTATTTGACGATAAAAAACAATTAGACACCTGGAGAAGCAACTTTAAGGGAATTCAATACAAAGACAAACCCTCTGGAATTTTATTGCGGGGAGCAATAGACAATATGATTAGAAAAGGAGAAAAGCTCGTCGTCCTTGACTACAAAACGCGGGGCTATCCTCTGAAAGAAGACACACACGAACATTATCAAAATCAAATGGACATTTACAATTTCCTATTAAGAAAAAACGGATACGAAACCGAAGATTATTCTTACTTGCTTTTCTACTATCCAAAAGAAGTCAACGACTTTGGCGAAGTGATTTTTTACACTAAATTAATTAAAATAGCAACTTCATCCAAAAATGGAGAGGCGATATTCGGCAAAGCGATTAGACTTCTCCTGTCAGGTTGTCCAACTAAAACCTGCGAATGGTGTGATGGAAGATAAGGAAAACATTACAAATCCCCCACCGTAGAAATCCTTAAAAACCCAAACTTTTATATTAGATTACTACTTCTAATTATTAAGAAGCAGCGGAGCATAAGAATGTTATTCATAATTAAAGTAACGACGAATAAAGAAGAAAGGGCTATTGAGATGATTGCAGAGAGAGCTCGGAAGAAAGGGTTGAATATTTATGCACTTGCGAGGCCGCACGGAATTAGAGGATATATAGTTCTCGAAGCTGCTGATAGAGAGAGCGCCGAAGAGGGGGTGTTTAATCTTCCATATGTAAAGGGAATCATTGGGAAAACTGTGCAGTATTCTGAAATACAACAGATGTTAGAACCGAAGATTGAAGAGATGAACATCGCGCTTAATGACATTGTTGAGATAATCGGGCAGACATTCAAAGGCGAGCAGGCAAAGGTTACGAGGATTGATAAGGGTAAGGGAGAAGTTGTTGTTTCACTTCTTGGAGCGAGTGTTCCTATTCCTGTAACTGTAAAAATGGATAACGTAAAAGTTATAAGGAGAGAAGAAGAGGGAGAAGAGGAAAGTGAGGAAGAAGAAGAATGAGAGAAAAAACAGATTCGAGAAAAAGAGAAGAAACAATAATCAGTTCTATTAACAGTGAGACCGCTCGCAGCTATGCAACACTAAGTTTAGCAGACAAAGTTATTTTTGCTGCAGGTGCTGCCTTGCTTATTGCGGGAAATATTGACAGTGAACGTTTACCACTTTATGGAATTGGCATCGCAGCTTCACAAATTTTTCTATGCACTAAATGTTTATATTGTGAATTTAGAAGCTTGGAGGCAATTAGATGAAACTCAAACTAATCGTCGAGGGCGGGGCAATGAAGCCAGGTCCGGCTGTTGCACAGCAACTCGGACCAATGGGTATTAATCTTGGCAAGGTAATTGAAGATGTTAACAAAGAAACTTCGGGATTCAAAGGAATGAAAGTTCCTGTCGAGCTCGATGTTGATCCGAGAACTAAGAATTATAAGATCAGCGTTTTATCTCCTCCTGCTTCTGAAATGATTAAACAAGAATTGAAAATTGAGAAAGCGTCGGGGAAAGCTGGAAGCGAATGGGTTGGAAATATTGCATTTGAAACTGTTTTGAAAGTTGCAAAGCAGAAACAATCCGGTTTGTTGGCAAAGAATTTGAAAACAGCTGTTAAATTGATTTTGGGAAGTTGTGTTTCCCTCGGTGTCTTAGTTGATAGCAAGTCAGCTAAAGAAATTGTACGTGGAGTCGAAAGTGGAAATTACGATGACTTTATCGAGCAAGAAAAAACAGAAGTTGATCCTTTTGCTGTGATAAAGGCAGAACAGGAAAAGAAAGCTAAAGCTGCAGAGGCTGCGAAGGCGGCTGAAGAAGCCGCTAAGACCGCTGCTGCGACTGCTGCTCCTGCCGAAGGCGAGAAGAAAGATGACGCTGCAAAGAAAGAAGTAAAGAAAGAAGAACCTAAAAAGGAAGAGAAGAAGAAAAAATGAAAGATCGACAAAAACTTTAAATAATCAATTTCTTCTCTGATTCTATCCAATAGACTACATATCTTCGTGATAAAATTCTATGCGCGAGGATCGTAATGTAGAAGGATACAAGAAACATGAAACTAAACGAAGCACTTGCTGAATTGAGAAAGGAAAAAGAAAGAAAGTTTAATCAGACAGTGGACTTGATTATTAATCTTAGGGGGGTGGACATGAAGAGAGATCAACTGAATGTTATCGTCAAGATTCCCCACAAAGTTAAGAATAAAAGAGTCTGTGGTTTTATGACGGAGAAATCGAAAATTGTTGATTCTATAACTGAAGTTGAGTTTAAAAAATATTCTGAGAAGAAAGCTTTGAAGAATCTTATTAATAATTATGATTTTTTTATCGCTGTTGCTAATTTAATGCCTAAGGTGGCAACGACTTTTGGTAAAGTTCTTGGACCGGCTGGAAAAATGCCTTCGCCGCAGCTTGGAGTTTTGATGCAGGAAAATGATAAGAACATTAAAGATACTCTCGAGAAGATTTCTACCTCGTTAAAGATTAGAATGAAAGAAGCAAGTATTAAAGTTCCCATCGGGAAATTAAAAATGGAGGACTCTCAGATTGCAGAGAATTTTAATTCTGTTTACAAAGAAATTGAGAATGCTCTTCCAAAAAAGAAAGAGAGTGTAAAAAATGTGCTAATTAAAACGACAATGGGCAAGCCATTGAGAGTGGAGTTGTAGAATGGCTGAGGAAAATGAAAAAGATCGTATAAGCACTGTTCCACAATATAAGAAAGATCTTGTTGAAAAAATAACTGAAAAAATTAAGAAGGCGAATACGGTTTTGATTGCTTCTACAAAAGGTCTGCCTTCATCACAGTTCCAGAAGATAAAAAAGAGCTTGAGGGGAAAGGCAGAGGTCATGGTTGCTAAGAAATCTATAATCTTGAGGGCTATCTCTGGCATTGAAAAGGGGGCGTTGCAGAATTTGAAGAAAGAAGTTGTCGCAGATGTTGCGCTAATGTTATCTGATCTCGACGCTTTTGAACTTGCAGGAACATTAGTCGAGAGCCAGAGTAGTGCTAAGGCCAAGGCGGGGAATATTGCCCCAGAAAATATTGATGTTGAGCCAGGACCTACGGACTTGGTTCCTGGACCTGCTATTTCTGAATTAGGAAGCGTGGGTTTGAAAGTCAAAGTTGAAAACGGCAAGCTGACAATTGTGACGGCGGCTACAATTGCTAAAGAAGGAGATATTATTAACGAGAAAGTTGCTTCTGTTATGGGAAAACTTGGAATTGCACCGATGAAAGTTGGTTTCATCCCTATTGCCGCGTATGATGCAAAGTCTGATATGGTTTATACTGAGATTAAGATTGACAAAAAAGGCGCTCTCGATGAATTGAGAAATGCGATTGGAAAGGCACTTGGCTTTGCCGTCAATCTTGGCTATACTGTTAAAGAAACAATTTCCTACTTCCTCTCCAAAGCGGCGATGGAAGAAAAAGTGTTGAGCGCTAAGATTGCTGAAGGCGGAGTTAAAGAAGAAAACAAGGGGGGAGGGAGATGAAATTATCGTCAGATTACCATGATGTTGCGGAGGAAGTAAGATTAGCATTGGATTCTGGCAATGTAAAAAGAATGTCTGCAGCAAGTGCAGAATTATACAATACGATGGCAAGAGAGTATGATGAACTTCTTGGACTACAGAAGAAATTTACTATTGATGGAGATGTTGATGCAATTAGAGAAGTTGCTGTTCTAATTTCAGATTTAGTAGATGATATGAACTACAGAGCTGAAGAAGGCGCAAGATTAAAATGGTTAGAAATAAATAATCAAACAAACACAAGGGAGGGTCAATAATGGAATACATATACGCGGCTTTGTTGTTGCATAAACTTGGAAAGCCAGTTAATGAAGAAAGCTTGAAGAAAGTTATTTCTGCAACCGGAGCAGAAGTTGATGAAGGAAAAGTTAAGACCTTGATTGCTTCGCTTCATGGAATTGACATTGCGACTGAGCTTCAGAACGCAAGCGCTGTTGCAGCGGCTCCGGCAACTGGAAGCAAAGGAGAAACAGCAAAGAAGGAAGAAAAGAAAGAAGAAGAAAAACCAAGTGAAAGCGCAGCTGGATTGAGTGCTCTCTTCGGTTAGACATTCAATTATTTTTGATATAACAACGGACTCAAAAAATTGAGCAAGAAGTCCGTTATTATACCTAAAAAAGCAAAGCTTTTTTGGGCACAAAAATCTCTCGAGTTTTGTGTTCGATGGATGTGAAGCTCCCCACAGCAAGCTTTTGCCTGCGGGCAAATCCGCCTACGGGCGGACTTGAGTACCCAACGACGACAAAAAATCGACAAGTTTAAGCTGATCTAACTTTCTACCTTGATTCTTAATATGATTTTGGTTATGGCAACGAACGAACTGTTCAATTAATAATTTCGTTGCCATAAACCCAATACAAAAAATGATATTCAATTTTGAGAACTTTATGTTTGAATCTTACAATTTCTACACTCGCTCTAAAGAGCGAGCAACAGTTTCACCACGCTTTATCCCCAAGGCAAGACCAAGGGGGTATTAACGAGAATAAAAGTCACGTTCAATTATTTATGTTCTCCATTATAACTGAAGAGATTTCATATTTGTAAATGAAATTCTAAAACTTTATAAGTTGGTTTTTATCTATATTATTGTGCCGACGTTGGGCAGTGGTAGCCCGGTGGTCTTGAACTAAATAAGAAGTTGTAAAAAAGCAAACCACTTTCCTCGCGATATGGAGGTTCGATTCCTCCCGTCGGCGTTATGCTATCGTAGATAGCATTAATCTGGCAGGGCTTGTGCCTGTGGCAAACAAGATTTGCGAAGCAAATCCAATTGTAGTTTTGAAACTCATAGAAAACTTTTTCTAAAAGTTTTGTATTTCTGGTTCCTTCCGTCGGCGTTATGCTATCGTAGATAGCATTAATCTGGCAGGGCTTGTGCTACGCTCTAACTTCACAAAGGATATTTCTTACACAGTACGGATAAAACCGTTGATTATAACACCGAGCTAAAGGTTTTATCCGTTAGAGAAAACCGAACCAAATGTATTATAATTATAGGTTTTCTCTATATCTCCGCATAGCTATAGCAGACCAACTAAATCCAATGCAGAACCTTCGGTTCCGCAAGTCCTCCCGTTCCTTACGGAACTTCGGATTTCGATGGCTGTTAGTCCGCCAACACCAAGAGCTTCGCTCTTGAGCCATCACTTCTGACGAAGCTTCAAGCACCAAGAATTCTTACAATGAATCCTCAAGAACAAAGTTCTTGACGGCCATCAAGATTTGGAAAATCTTGAGGTAGTCAACCAATCGAATGACTGGAACCGAAAGACTAAATTGGTTGACTATATAAAAATCGTCATGCGGTTTTTTTGCATTAAACACAATTCCGATAATCATAGCACACAAATTAGGAATTGTATAGACAGAGAATCCCGATAGAAATGTAGTAAAATCATCGGGATTATCTGTATTTGAGTCAGTTGGTATAGAAACACATTCACCCAATAAAATCAGACCTTTCTTTTTTCGGTTTATCCACCGGTTTATGTATCTGCGCAAACTCGGGAGTCGCGATAATTATGTTATCACCAAATCCAGCTATCGTTCCTTCCAAAGCATCAACTGTTTTCTTTATCTTGGAGATTGCTCTCTTTAACTCAATAATATCTTTACTTTTCAAAGGTTTAATGTCAATAACAGCAATCGTTCTTCCTTCTCTCAAACTATTAAGAATATCTTCCATATTATCCATGCCTTTCAAAACAAATGGCTTCACAATTACTTTGTTCTCTTTAGGTTGCGCAGAATCAATATCAATTTCAACATACTCTTCATCTCTTTCTTTTCCGAAGAAATTTTTAAAATTAACCATCTTGAATTTTCGTCAATTGACTATATAAATATTATCGTGTCAAGCAATCAATTATTTCTTAGACATCTCGTTGTTATACATCTTTCCCCTGATTGCGTTAGATTTTTTGGGAAAGATGTATTAGAGATTCCCGAACTAAAATCTAACTTAATTATCGGGAATCTCTATAATCTCTTCTCTTAGTTTCAAAGCATCTTGCTCAAGTTTCTTTTCTTGCTTTTCCACGGCGTTTATTTTCATCTCGCTGTTCTTCTTTTTTTCTTCAAGTTCTTTTTCCAGTTTACTTTTATTAGATTTTAGCATAACACCTGAAATAACTTTGTAAACCTCATCGTCAGAATTTTTTAGTTCTTCAATAGCATTATCTATTTCATTAAGTTCAACTTGGATTGTCTGCCTTTGGGCAAGGAAACTCTGCAGCTGCGCTTCAATCATTTGAAGTTCTTCTATCTTCTTGTGAGATTCAGAGTCCATATTAAACAGCCTTCAATTTAACTACCTTATCCCTCGGCTTAAAAAAGATTCTCGAACCGCAATGCGGACAGACGAATCTCTTCTCTAATATTTTGCTAGTGATTGCCTTCTCACATCCGAAACATTTATACTGAGCCATGAAAAATATAGATTTAATCAATTTTTAAAACTTTTGTTTATTTCCAGTATCTCCGCATAGTTATAACAATCGTCATGCGGTTTTTTCGCATTACATATCTTTTCCTCGTTAAGTTTTTAGGAAAAGATATGCCAGAGATTTCCGAACTATACATCTTTCCCTTGATTGCGTTAGATTTTTTGGGAAAGATGTATTAGAGATTCCCGAACTAAAATCTAACTTAATTATCGGGAATCTCTGTAAATAATCAATTTCGTGCAGTAAAAAACTCCGCGACGAAAATTGCACGAAATTGAACTAATTGGTGAGTCGAAAGAGTTTAGTAAACTAATAAAAAATAAGAACTCTCTCGGGGAATCGGGCGGGAGTGAGCGCGTTACGCAACAGTAATTCTACAGCTAATAAGGTGCGTGACCGCGAATAAAAAAACCGCTAAAAATCCTTATGCGAAGATACTGTGCAATCTGAAAAGTTTAAATACTGAAAGGGGGTATTAAAAAGATGGAAAAGTCAACTATATACAGCTTAGCAATTTTTTTAGTGATTATCGTAGCTGGGTTTATTTTTCTAAAACCAAATAGTGCAGTAATTACAGGCAATGTTGTAGATAACAATGTTATTCAGGGGCAAGTTCAGAAAGTAGTTTTAAGTCAGAAAGGATACAACTATGAAGATGCTACTGCTGAAGCAAATAAACCTATTACTCTTAGTGCAGATAATTCTGTTGTTGGATGTTTGCGCGCTCCAGCGTTCAACATCGGTGGACAAAAGTACTCTAAATATCTACAAAACCCGCAGGACACTTTGGAACTGCCAGCATTGTCTAAAGGAAATTATAATTTTGCCTGTTCAATGGGAATGGGTTTGGGAAAGTTAATCGTTCAGTGAAGCTTCCCACAGCAAGCTTTTGCCTGCGGGCAAATCCGCCTACGGGCGGACTTGAGTACCCAACGACGACAAAAAATCGACAAGTTTAAGCTGATCTAACTTTCTACCTTGATTCTTAATATGATTTTGGTTATGGCAACGAACGAACTGTTCAATTAATAATTTCGTTGCCATAAACCCAATACAAAAAATGATATTCAATTTTGAGAACTTTATGTTTGAATCTTACAATTTCTACACTCGCTCTAAAGAGCGAGCAACAGTTTCACCACGCTTTATAGTCAACCAACTTAGTTCCTCGGTTTTTTTCTGTTGGTTGACTACCTCAAGAATGCTGACAGTTGCATTCTTGACGGCACCCAGGAATTTCACAGTAAGAAATTCCTGGTGTTAGCGGAGCAATTAAAAACCGCCGAAAGATTTAATTGGTCTGCTATATCCCCAAGGCAAGACCATTGGGGTATTAACGAGAATAAAGAGATTGCCTAAAACACAAAAATTAAAATTTTTGCGCCCAAAAAACTGGAAGTTTTTTATGTTTTGCGATCCCATCGTCGCTTCGCTCCTTCACAGCAAGCTGCGGGGTATTCGCAAATTTTTCGCTTCGCAGCTTATCAAAAGCCGCGAGCCCTCGCTTCCAAAAAAATTCTGGAAGAATTTTTAGTTCTCGTTTCTTGCGAAACTTCGAATTGCGAAGCTTCGAACTTCGCGACCGGCAATCTCTAATCGTCAAGAACGTGAGTTCTTGAGCGCCGTCAAGAATTAAAAATTCTCGAGGTTTCCATTTGGAGCGCAGCACAACTAGAGCAAAGCTCTCGAGCATGCCAACTCTCACGAGTTGTCATGAGTTGCGGGGTATTAAACCCAAATGGAAGAATAAAACAGAAAATAGAAAAGATTGCTGCTGCAAAAGAAGAGACTTCTCTTTTTGAAACAATTCTTGGAATTGGATATTAATGAGTGAGAGCTCTGTTCAATGGAAGAAATATTCTAAAAGAAGACTAAAATATAGTAAAACAACTTATTCGGTTGGTCTCAGTTTACTATTAGCGGAGCAACAAAGAGCAACCGAGAAACTTTGTTGGTCTGCTATATTTCCTCGTTGTTTTTTGTTTTCTCGAACACAAAAATTTTCTAAATTTTTGTGCCCCAAAAAGCGAAGCTTTTTTAGGTATAGAAAGAGACGAAATGGGGAAATTCTAAAGTCTCTTACTATGTAAGAAAAATAAAACCTCCGAAGAGGTAAAAAATTAGTCGTCTTTAAGAGAATCAAGACCCGCTTCCTCAAAGAGTTCATCGACATCAATGTCTTCGGGAACAGGGCTAATGATTTCTTCTTCTATCACCCTTTTTTCCACCATTTTCAATTGAACATTTTTTATTTCTGAAGTATATAAATATTTTGATTTCTTGTTTTGTGTGTTGAATAAAGAGATTGCCTAAAACACAAAAATTAAAATTTTTGTGCCCAAAAAACTGAAAGTTTTTTATGTTTTGCGATCCCCTCGTCGCTTCGCTCCTTCACAGCGAGTTGCGGGGTATTCGCGAATTTTTCGCTTCGCAGTTTAT
>Ga0209542_10018305_pt1 | contig 11354 bp, 7 predicted proteins | sample RifCSPhighO2_01_FD_184028 | JGI IMG/M metagenome (GOLD analysis project Ga0209542, IMG submission 184028) | Soil microbial communities from Rifle, Colorado - Rifle CSP2_plank highO2_0.1 (SPAdes) (version 2) | ecosystem: Environmental > Terrestrial > Deep subsurface > Rock core/Sediment ...
CGATGGAGAAAGGCGAGACTATGGAGCTCGATATCGTCGGCAATCTTGCCTCTGGCACAGGACGCACGCTGCGCATGGAGTTTGAGGAACCGGTGGACCTCTATGCAGTCGGCTCGCTCTTTGGATACGGCAGAAACGGCCAGCTTTATGGATCGAATGTGACGCTCAATGGGACGGCGCAAACGCTGAAGATTAAGGCACGATTGGAGCAATGAGTACCAGTACGTCATGCTGAGCGCAGTGAGCCCCGCAGGGCGAACGGAGTCGAAGCACGTCGCAACTGAAAAAAAATGTGCATGTGCAAGGTGCTTCGACTCCGCTCACCCCGACCACATCGGAAATCTAGGCGAGATCATTTACCTGTTGTTTTTTTTCTTGGAGAAACTGTTGATAATACGTTTTTGGATTCACGTCCTTAGATGCTAATCCGAATCCCATCATGAACTCGCTCAATGCAAGCTGATCAAGGTAGCTAACGGTGGCTTTATCGGGAGCGTCATTTCGAGAAATCATATAAATACGAGTCATTGTTTTGACTGCAGCTTCCGCCTCAACCTGATTATCACTCTCAACGGCTGCACGTAGCTGAGCAGCTGTCTCCATAAAAGCCGATCTACTGAATTGATTAAGAACAGCACCCTGTTTTTGTTCGAGATGGTGTGCATACAACTCATCTAATTTTGATTTCGTTTCCTTATCTAGTTTAGCAGTGGCTGTCGGGGCATTCTTTGTAGATTGTTGGTTTGTTGCAATCTGATGCCCAGCAATAAAGCCACCGATAGTCGCAGCTATACCTCCAGCCCAACAAAGTAATCTTTTCCGGGTAATACTACCTGTTCGTTTTACGGATGCTGAAGTAGCGATTGACACCGATTCGGGTGGACTGGACGCATGGTTTCCTCTCTCAAGTCTTATTCCCAAATCCTGTGCATCCTCTGCAAATCCGGCGCCCAAAGCTCTCAAGACAACATTTTTCATAATTTCTGCCTGTTTTTCTGCTTTGGCGATTTCCACTGGAGAAGCAGTTTGGTTGGGCTTACTGAATTCAGAAATAGCAATATGCACTACGGGTTTCATGCCGACCGCATATTGATTACTCCCAATTCTTGTGGCTATGTGCTTTATCTCACGTTCGTAAATTTCCCCTCCGGGCATAGATGCAGCAGAGTCAATCATTCCGTCGTTATCAACTTCAAATGCAATGGGGACTCTGCTTTGCAGTTCATCTTGGGCTTTGTAAATTTCCTCCATGTTCATATTGTGCCCTGTGAATATTTTTGCACCCATTGATGCAAGCTCTTCGAGCACCTTTTCTTCTGCAGGTTCCGGCTGCCCAACACCAATGTAGATCATATTCTTTGCTTCGGCTGGGGTGATATTTTCCATGACTTCATTTAGCCACTTGCATCGTTTGCGTACCATTGCACCCCACATCCCATGCTCACTTTTGGAAACGGATGTTTCTTCATTATGCTCATCAGCATGCACATCGCATTTTATGTATCCCAACTTTCCTTCATAAAATTTTAGTAATCCAGACGTATCTGCAGCATCGTGAGCGCCACGAATAACGACTACTTTGTCTCCTCGTCTTGCCGCATCTTCGAGAACTGCCGCACCGCTTTTTGCGAGCGCTATTGTTTCGCGGCCATGGCGAAGCTCCGGAATATTTTTTGTTTCATTCATTATGTTTTGATCTATGGTCACTGTTACATCGCGTATACGTGCTCTTGTTTGTTCTATTCGTTGCAAAAGCCCTCTATCATCCAAGAGGTATCCAACTCCTTCAGCAGCGCCGGGGGTTTTCTTTGAAAAATCATGAGGTGAACGAACGACGGTCACACCCTGTCCTTCAAGTGATCTTTGTAATAGCCGCCACACATCTGTATGTTTTGTTTTGGGATCTATGCTGTTATACGGCGTGGTATCCATCTTTTATATTATAACACATTATTTAATTCTATTAAAGGTCGCAGCAGAATAAACTCACGAATTGGCTGAGGTTTGTGCGCTTTTGACCTGCAAAGCAATAATCGACTTGACGACTTTTGACCATTTTTGCAGGAGCCGTTTGCTGACACTGAGAGCTCTTTAGGATCAATTTTCCGACAATGGAGAATCACGGATTGTAGTTCTCCTCTGCCTCAAATGAAGAATGACTCCTGCATTTCTTCTGTGATCCATCTACGTAAAGCAGTCTCCATGTATGTGTTGGAATAGCTGATCACAGCCAAAAAGACCTTGTTTCAATGTCGGGAGTTGTTACGATTCCGGCATGCCAACACTCACTCCGGCGGTCAAACGGCAACGGATGATCGACTGGTACAACTGGAGAAATGAGCTGCCGCGTTTACGCGAAGAAAAGAAGCAGTACAAGTTGCGGGAGCGGGAGTTCCAAAAAGAATTGGAAGAGAAAGACCGCATCATCGCAGAACGGGAGAAGCGCATCAAAGAACTGGAGGAAGAAAACCAAAAACTGAAGGGTACCCAGAAAAAGCTCAGGGAAATTGTGTTCAAACCCGCAGAGAGGCAGCAGGGAGAAAACATGCGCGGCGCGAAGTCCGGTCATCACAGCTTCTTTCGCAGAAAGCCGAAGCCCGAGGACATCACGGAAAAGAAAAAGGTGCAGCTCCATCACTGTCCGGATTGTCAGGAGGTTCTCGGCGCCCCCTATGGGTGGCGCAATCGCACCTCGATTGATATTCCTTCACCGCAGAAACCCTCCATCATCGAGTGGCAGATGGCGCGTTACCATTGCGAAGGATGCGGACACTGGGTGCAGGGACAGCCGGAGGGTCTCTTCGGCAAGAGCCCCTTTGGCATCAACCTCATTCTGAAGGTGCTCGACATGAAGTACCGCGGAAAGGACACAGACGATTACATTCAAGAGAGTCTCAAGCGCTGGCATGAGATTAATCTCTCCGACGGCGGCGTCCATGTGATTCTCGAACGGGCTGCGGTGTTGTTCGGTCCTTCCTATGCATCGATCAAGCAAGCTCTGCGAGAGGGAAAGGTTGTGCAGGCGGATGAAACAGGATGGAGAGTCGAAGGAGAGAACTGGTACGTCTGGGCGTTTCTGAATCCCGAGGTCACGCTCTACCAAATCGAGAACACACGAGGAAGCGGCGTACCAAAGGAAATGCTCAAAGGTTTCTCAGGCGTCCTCATCCATGATGCGTACCAGGGCTACAACGCTGTGGAGAATGTAGAACATGGCATCTGCGGCGTTCATTTCCTCCGACATACAAAAGAGATTGCCGAAACAGAAGACGCAAGCGACGAGGCAAAGGAATTCCACTATCAGATGACCTGGTTCTTCCGAGTCGCACGGAAGAAGAAGAAACGATGCAGGAATGATGAAGAGCGTCTCGCACTCCACCGTCACCTACAGCGAGCATTGGAACGATACTGGAAGGACGTCACCTATGAAGATCCTCTGGTGGAAGCAACGAGAAAATGGTGGTTGGAGAACAGAGGCGATCAACTTCTCACATTCCTCAAGTATGAACATGTACCTTGGGAGAACAACGCGGCAGAGCGCGCCGTCAGACCGATGGTGCGACGTCGCAAAATTACCGGAGGCAGTCGATCAGAACGTGGCGCAGAGCGTGAGGCTGTCAACATGTCGTGCATCACTACGCTCCTGAAACAGGGCAAAGACCTCTTTCAAGAAGTGCCAATCCTCTGGAAAGTATCTATGGCTTCAGCCAATTCGTGAGTTTATTCGCGACTGGGCTTTGTGTTTTACCACATTTTTGGTATACTATAAGGGTATCAAACAAACATGACTCCCGTTCTACCCCCTGCCGCGACGGCACTCGTTCCACCAAAAATTCTTTCCGGAAAGGAAGTGTACGATGCCCTGATGCAGGAAATAGAGCCGGAACTTATTTCCGACAATATTCCAAAGCTGAAAGAACAGTATAAAAATGAAACGCCCGAGGAGTGGCAAAAACGGAAGAAAAAATACAACGACGCATTTGCGAAGCTCTACGAAAAATACGATTCCTACCTCGCCGATCTCGATCAGCGCATTCACCGTTACCACCGCGAAACTGTGGGAGCAATTGAGAAGCAAAGCCGCGCGGGGGAAGAGAGAGCCATCGATCAAATGTTTTCGGCATCCATGCTTTCCTTTTCCTAATCCATTATGGAAACACACACACATTTTTCATTCTTCCCCATCCGGTTTGCCGGAGAAAACCGCAGGATATTCGCGGGACTCGTTGTCAATATTCCCCACCCGCCGGAATCAGGCGGCGAAGAGCCGGAGAAAAAGGAGGATACTCCGCCTCAGGTCGAGAAGCCGGGGGACGAAGCACAAGCTGCAACAACAGCACAGGAGAAAATAGGGAATACGCAGCAACAACGCGAAGCGATGCTCAAGAACCAAGAGGCAAGAGCAAAGGCGCTTCGGGAAGGAGAAAAGGGACCGGAAACGAAGGACGAAACCCACCTCGACCGCCTCATGGGCAATTTTGATTCGGCGGTAAAGGAGCACGACGACGCAGAGGCCAAAGCTGCGGAAGTGCGGCAAAAACTTAAGAATGACCCCGAAAACCCGGAGCTTCAGAAGGAGCTGAAACAACATGAAATGGAAAAAATAAAGGCCGTCATAAAAGCTTTTGCCACCTTCTTTGAGGGGCTCAAGCGCCTCTTCAACGGCACGCTCTTTGAGTCATCCAAGGGTGATGGAAAGGGAAGTGAAAGCGCAGCGCAGAAACCGCCGGAGGGCGTGGCAAACAAGCCTGCAGCACTCACTCCCGAGCAGCAGGTCCAGAATGAACTTGCAAAGAATAAGCCGAAGAGCGCTCAGGAAACACAGGCCGCGCTTGGCGAGATCCGCGAGAATGCCGATAATAAAATAAAAGAGAACGCGAAATCCATCGAATCACTCGATAAGCGCATCGACGGGATAAAGAAGGAAAATGACGTGCTCATCGGGAAAAAGGGAGAGGTGGTGAAGGAGCTCAACGCACTTCGCGGAGAGGAAGGGAAAGAGGACAAGGTGTTTGAACTGCAGACAGAACTGGAACGCCTCAATACGCTCATTCAGGCAAATCAGAAAGCAATCGATACGCTCGATGCAAGACGTGATGCCTTAAAGAAGGAGAACACGGAACTCACGGCAAAGCGCGATGCCGCGGAGAAGATGGGAGAGGATATGGTGAAGGGAATGGAGAAGCTCCTCCCCATGCTCCAGAAGCTCGCGGAGATGCTGGGGTTAAAGCTGCAGGACCTCAATATTGGATACAACGGGCAGCCGATTATCGTAATCAATAACATCAATGGGAATAACAACACAGTGACGAACACCCTCAATGCAATGGGCGCGAAAATCAATCCGGAAACGCAGACTGCGGAAGTCTCAGCTGAACAAATACCGCAGAATGTCGAGCGCTCAAAGGATGCTCAGGTAGGGCAAATTCGTGAGGATAAGGACGGCAATTACTGGCAAAAAACAGAAAAGGGCTGGGTGAGCTACAGTGATGCTGCAAAGAAAATGAACAGCGATTCCGGTTATCGGGGAGTCACGTGGTTCGACAGTCAAATGGATGAGAATACGAAGAGGATTGTTGAAAATACGAACAATACTGCACCATCCGCGCCGGCAGAAAAGGAAAAAACTGAGGTAGAGGAGAATAATGATACGGCGCAGCAAGCGAAAGAATTGAAAGAATACGAAAGAAATTTGCGGTGGCACGAAGATCTGCAGCAACGTATGAAGGATCATCACTACGATCTCACCGTAGATCTTCATAAGGATGACAAACGCTTTGTTCTTACCGCGGACCCGAAGAATGAGAAATCAATGGATCACTTGGATACAGTCATGAAATTTGCGGAACAACGCGGCATGAAACCGGAAATTGAATCAAACAATATTGTTGCAATCAACATCGAAGATTTTATCGATAAAACGAAAGCGGGACCCGATGAGCTCACGGGGTACGTTGGACCGAATCATGGCCTCCTGCAGATGGATCAGGCCATGATTGCCGAAGCAAATCAAAAGATCTTCGCGGATCTCAAAAACGTCGCATAAATCAGATAGTTTACCATGAGAGAGTCCGCCTTCGGCGGACGAATCGAATGGTGCCGCAGGAGGGACTTGAACCCCACCAGCTAAATCTTCACGTACCGTGTCCCGCGACCCTGTCCAATGCGCTTAATTTTGCCAAGCGCTCTTAACCGATTCAGTGCCTGCCTTACCGTCACCTCCACGACGCCCGTGGCCTTGGCAATGCCGCCCCGTGAAGCCTCGCCCACGCGAGAGAGATATTGCCACACCGCATACTGCTTGGGAGAGAGGATGTCCTCGACTTTCTCTTCTTCAAGGTGCGAGAGAGCCTTCTCCGCTTGCTCTTTGAGCACAGAAAGGAAAAAATTGAGCCATGGGGCAATGGTATCGCGGTTTGTCCTGAACGTCTCCTGCGATTTGCGCAGCGCAATATAGTATTCATCCTTGCGACGCTCGACAATCTGCTCATGGGAGACGTATTGGACAAAAATGTAGCCAGATCGCAGGAGTAAAAGATTTGTGAGGACGCGCGACAGACGCCCATTGCCGTCTTCAAATGGATGAATTTTGAGAAATTCGACAATGAAGTTCGCAATAATGAGCAGCTGATGGAAACGGTTTTTCTCAAGGGCGTCTCTTGTCCATTCCACCAATTCCTGCATTTCCTTTGCGGCGAGATACGCGGGGGTCGTCTCGAACAGGACCTTTGAGACTTTCCCATCCAGTCCGAGGACACCGACGGTGTTCTCTTTCTTTTTGTACGCGCCGCAATGCGTGTCGTCTTTGGCGGAGTATTTGAGAAGCTGGTTGTGTAGCGAGGTTATGATGCTCTCCCGCAGAGGGAGAATCTCAAAGCTATCAAACACGTTTTGGAGCGTCTCAAGATACCCCTGCACTTCCTGCGAATCCCGATCGGCAAACTTTGATGCCGCCAAGCCGCGCATGACCTTCTCGACTTCTTCGTCAGTGAGTTTTGCACCCTCTATACGAGTGGAGGCGCCGGCGGAGGTGATGAGCGTCGATTTCCTGAGATTGGTGATTGCCTGCGGCGTCATCCGCAGACCTGACTTACATTCACCCCGGATGCCGTCGATCTCTGCGAGGAGAGCAACAATGTGCGGTTCCGGGGTTTTGAGGCGGCGATCGAACTTCTGAGCAATATTGGTCATAGAGATATATGAGATATATCCGATTATACTCGATTATATCAGAAAGATACAGCGCAGACTGGGTAACTGCTCACTGACCTTGCCTGTACGGTAGCCGGCGGCTTCAGCCGCCGGTCAAGGGTGTCAATTTTTGGCGGCGGGAATTCATTCCCGCCGCATGGCCTCCTCGGCGGGTTGAAACCCGCCTCGGAGGAAAGAATGGGCATCCTAACCCCGCATTAAAATGCGGGGCTACCATACGCCATAGATCGCCGCCATATGCAGAGTCAGTGAGCAGTTACCAGACTGGAGCGTTCTCCTCCCTTGCTTTTTCGTATCATAAATGATAGGATTGCGTATCATGGATGATACGCAATTGAATCTTCGCCAGCAGCACATTCTCGATGTCCTTCTGAAACAGGGTCCCCTTTCGCGCAAACAGATTGCGGAAAAGATGCAATATCAGCCAACGAAAATCACGCTCATCCGCGACATGAATGCACTCAAGGAGCAAGGGTTGATTCTCTCCCGCGGGCAGGGCAGGGCTGTGCGCTACGCACTCGTGGAGAGCCATCCCCTCCTCTCCTATCTGGATCTTGATGCATACTTCTCCCGCGGTCCGGATGTGCGGGAAGTGCTGCATCCGAACTTCGATCCGCAGATGCTGATGCAATTGAAGAACCTCTTCACGCCAGAGGAACTTCGCCTGTTCGACGCGGGAGCAACGCAGTTTTTCCTTGCCATGCAGAAGCATCCGGATGCAAGGCAGCGCAAAGAATTGCAGCGCTTTGTGATTGAATTCAGTTGGAAGTCCTCCCGCATCGAAGGAAACACCTACTCGCTCTTCGAGACGGAGAATCTTATCCGCAATCGATCGGAGGCAACGGGGCACCCGCGGGAAGAAGCCATTATGATCCTTAATCATAAAGATGCGTTCGATCACGTGCTCACCTATCGCCCCCGTTTCCGCTCACCCGGCATGGAGGAAATGCTCAGCCTCCATGCCATCCTCACCAAAGATCTCTCGATAGAGCAGGGCATACGCTCAAACCCCGTACGCATCACGGGGACGCGGTATCTTCCATCGGCGAAACCGGCGGAAATATCCGGAGCGATGGAAACGCTCCTGCGCGTAGCAAAGGAAGCGACGCATCCTGCTGAACGGGCATTCATCCTGCTCGTCGGCATCGCCTACATTCAGGCATTTGAAGATGGTAATAAGCGCACGAGCCGCCTCATGAGCAACGCTGTTCTCCTCGCACACGATCTGCCGCCGCTCTCGTTCCGAAGCATGGAGGAAGAAGAATATAGGCAGGCAGTGCTTGCATTCTACGAGCGGCACTCCCTTTTCCACCTCAAGCGCCTGTTCATCGAACAGTTTCGCTTTGCGGAGGAAAATTACTTCAAGAATTGAATGTGATCAATCGCGGCGAAGTGGGATCGTGATATTCCGTTGACATTCCCACGAAGCCGGATGGTCTGCCATGAGCGAGTCCGCCTGAGGCGGACGAGTCGAATGGTGCCGGGGAGAGGACTCGAACCTCTATATCCTTGCGGACATCAGCTCCTAAGGCTGACGCGTCTGCCATTTCGCCACCCCGGCAAAGAACTTTCTTATTTTACACCTTCTGAACTTTATGAAGACTTTTTCACAATAGAAATGCCGAGCTCTTTGAGTTGTTTTGGGTCCACAACCGAGGGCGCATTCATGAGAACATCCTGCGCCTTCCCGTTCTTCGGAAATGCATAAATATCCCGGATGCTCGGGAATTCCCAGAGAACCATCATGAGGCGGTCAATGCCGGGAGCGCATCCTCCGTGCGGCGGCGCTCCGTATTCGAATGCGCGGATCATGGCGCCGAACTTCCGGTCTACTTCTTCTTTGGAGTAACCGGCAATTGCGAATGCTTTATACATGATATCCGGCCTGTGGTTCCGGATGGCGCCCGATGTGAGTTCGAAACCGTTGCAGACGAAATCATACTGGTACGCGAGAATATCGAGAGGATCCTTGGTTTGAAGTGCCTCCATTCCGCCCTGAGGCATGGAGAAAGGATTATGGGAGAAATCGATTTTCTTGTCCTGCTCATTCCACTCGTACATGGGGAAATCAACAATCCATGCCCATGCGGCAACTTTGGGGTTCGTGAGTTTGAGCGTGCGGGCAACGTGGATGCGCACCTGACCAAGAACGGTGCATGCCTCACGCCATGTATCCGCTGCAAAGAAAACAGCATCACCTATCTTTGCGCCAAGCTGCTCCATGAGTTTTTTTGCAAGATCCTCTCCCAAAAACTTCACAATCGGGGACTGCAGCGAATCTTCTTTGATGAGAATGTAGGCAAGCCCTTTGGCACCATAGGTTTTGGCAGTCTCCGTAAATTCATCAATGTCTTTGCGGCTAAAAGCCGCACCATTTGGAACAACAAGAGCCTTCACAACACCCTTGCGATCAACCGCGTCCGCGAATACTCCAAAGCCGCAACCGCGTACGGCATCCGTCACGTCTTGGAGGCGGAGCTCGTAACGCAGATCAGGTTTATCGCTTCCGTAGGTATTCAGAGCGTCGTGCCACTTGATGCGCGGAAAAGGATCCCACAGAACTTTTTTATCGCTGAAGGCATGAGTCAGTTCGATCATAAGCGGCTCGGCGACACTGAACACGTCTTCCTGAGTCACAAAACTCATTTCGAGATCGAGCTGGTAGAACTCTCCGGGGTGGCGATCGGCACGTGGATCTTCGTCGCGAAAACAGGGTGCGATCTGGAAGTAGCGATCGAGACCCGCGATCATCAGAAGCTGTTTAAACTGCTGAGGCGCCTGCGGCAGCGCGTAGAACTGTCCGGGGTGGAGCCGGCTTGGGACAAGGTAATCACGCGCGCCTTCGGGGGAGGAGTTGGCAAGAATCGGCGTCTGCACCTCGGTAAAATTTTTCGCGTGCATGTACTTGCGTATATGCGTGATGAGCCGGTCGCGGTTCACCATAATCTCCTGCATGCGCGGGCGGCGGAGATCGAGGAAGCGCCACTTGAGTCGCACCTCTTCGTTCACCTCATTGACTTGCCCTGAGCCTGTCGAAGGGTCAATTTCAAATGGAGGTGTTTTTGATTCACTCAGAACATCGATCGATATGACCATGACTTCGATCGCCCCTGTGGGATTATCCGATCGTTCCGCTCCTTCTCTGCGCGGGCTCACAGTCCCCTGCACTTTGATCACCCATTCGGGACGCACTTTTTCGGCAAGTGCGAACACTTCCTTCTGCTCAGGAGAAATCACAATCTGGGTGATACCGTAATGATCGCGCAGATCCACGAAAATGAGCCCCCCGTGGTCGCGCCGCCGATGCACCCATCCGCACAGAGTTACTTCGGATCCTTTGTGATCCTTGCGCAATTCGCCGCAGGTGTGGGTACGGAGCATGGTCGTCAGTTTAGGGGGAAACGATGGTCACTTCTACTTCATCCACTCCTTCATTCTTCGCATCATCAATCCCTATGACCCGGATCATCGATGCCCCTGCCTCCCCTGTGAGAGTGAACGTAAGCTCATATGGCGAACTTCCGCGCCGCGTCGTGAGGAGCTTATCACCAAGGAAGAACTGGACCCGATCAATGGAACCTCCGGGGTCCTCCGCTTCCGCGCGGATCGTCACCTGAGATCCGATGGTAAGGGAACTTCCCGGCACCGGTTCAATGATGCGCACTTGCGGAGTCCCTTCATCTTCGCGGAAAGTGAACCTCACAGAATCACTCACCTGATTAAAGTAGGAGTCTGTGAGTGTGACTTTGAGTGTATGCGTGCCCGACGCATCAAACCGCCGCGGAAGACGGATCATCGGTTCCATGGTGGAACCGGAATCCGTGCGCGCAACGAGGCGGCCATCGAGTTCGTAGAGAACATCGCGAACGCTTCGGCCTACGGTGAATTGAATGTCAGGACGGAAGGAAGGCGTCGTTGCCGATCCCCCATCGCCCGGCGAGACGATTCTCAGTGTCGGCAGCGTCAGCCTGCCGGGAGTAATGCTCAGTTTGCATTGTTCTGTGGGCGCGAGAGGAAGCGGCAGAGGAAGAAATGCGCCGGTGCTCCGTAACACCCGGACCGGATTCCCCGTTTCATCGATCCCGACTGTTTTCCAGAACACGGAACTCTTTTCTTCCGCGATGTTGATCGGCTCCACGAGA
>Ga0209542_10018306_pt1 | contig 11354 bp, 10 predicted proteins | sample RifCSPhighO2_01_FD_184028 | JGI IMG/M metagenome (GOLD analysis project Ga0209542, IMG submission 184028) | Soil microbial communities from Rifle, Colorado - Rifle CSP2_plank highO2_0.1 (SPAdes) (version 2) | ecosystem: Environmental > Terrestrial > Deep subsurface > Rock core/Sediment ...
TGATTTTCTTGCTTTTTCAATAATTTCGTAGAAGTCCATATTGGCCTCCGTGTTTAACTTCATTGGTTAACACTATCTAAAACATAGTATATTTAAACCTTCCGATAAATAAAAATTAAAATGAACCTCATAGAAATTTTATCAGATATGACCTCGGGAATTGTGGTCGGATTAGGAATGGGAATAGCAAAAAGACCAGACGAAGCATCAATTATTAGACAAGCCCTCTCAGAAGATGAAAGAGAAGACTTTAAAATAACTGAAGAAAGAATAAAAATAATGAGTTCTGCAGAAAGGGCTCAAAATATATCGCTCCCATTTTTAGGAGTTTTCATTTACAATGAAATAGTTAATTACTTTTCTCAAAATAAAATTCCCGAGCAATCTATATTTGCTTATGCATCATCTTATCTGGGTTATTTTTTAGGAAGAGGTTTAAGAAAAGTCTTAGGAAAACAAAAGAGAGAATTAACTATGTTAATAAACATGAAAAATGACAAAGAAAGAGCTTCAGATTATCTCCCACAAGAACAAAGAATTCACTTTAACAAATTAGTAGAAGATGTTGAAAAAAAAGCAGATGAAATAGGAAGAATATCAGAAAGAGATTTTAAAGAAGCAACAAGAGAAGTAGACTATATTTGTAATATAGGTAAAACACCTTACTCAAGAATTATTTTATATGGAAGATTATGCACCGAACTTCAAAATAGAATCTTTGAAAAAAATATTGGAATAAAATTAAGAGAAATATTTGAAGATGAACCTTCAGGAAAAAATCTCTCACTAATAAAAGAAGGAGAGGATCTCTCAAAATTGGTAGTATATGAAATAAATGGAGATATTATTTTAACATCAAACTATACACTAGAAGAAACCTCTCTTGATATAGCAGACCTTAGAAACTTACCAATACCTTTAATTGATATACAAGACCATACACTCCTCGGTATAAAAAGAGTAAAAGATTATAGAGAATTAGCAAAAATTATTGCAAAAAGAGAGGATCCATTTGTTATAGTCATAAGAGCAGATGGGGGGCTTTCTAATGAAGAAAGAAGAGACATTATAGTGCCTATTGTTGCTAGTAAATTTATTCAGAAAATAAGAAATCAACTATAAGAACAAACCGCAGAACTTCCCGAACATCCCGTCCTTCCAAGTGAATCTTTCAACGCAGTTAAATCATCTGAATCAAATTTTCCATCTCCATCAATATCATTATTCTGACAACACTCATTTCCATTTACACCATCTTCACAAATTACATCATTCTGTACACCATCTCCAAATTTTTCAGAAAAAATTGTAACATCCCCAATACTTCCCTCATTATTACCATCTAAATCGGAACCATCACAAAAGGAATTATCTAAATTACATTTTTTACCAAAATAAATTCCCATAATCTGCAAATCAAATGTATCAACTTTTCCATCTCTAGTTATATCCGCCCCAGAACACCAAGAAAGAGAAGAACAAATATCATTATCCAAAGAATTAACTATCCCATCTCCATTCATATCGAGTCCCAAACACGACGAAGGAGCAAAACAAACCCCATAATAATCTGACATAATTTTATTATCCAAAGAATCAACCTTTCCATCTCTATTTATATCCGCATTCCCGCACCAAAGATTATCAATTTGAGGAGTACTTCCCGCTCCTGAAGAAGATTTTGTCTTGCTCTTAAACACATTATTTTCTCTTACCAAAATTGTCGGAGTTTCTCCAATTTTCTGTTTCCCAGATTCAAGAACATAAATTGGATAAACGTAAATTTTTACTATATATCTACTATCAAAACCGCCACTTAAACTTAAAATATCAGAAAATAAAACACTCACTTTCTTCCCTTCGTAAAGTTTGAATCCAACATCTATTATTCTCTCAAACCTATCTCCTTCTTTATCTTCAAAAATAATTCTTAATTTATCTGAATCTAAATCGCCTGCAATTTTCACAAGATTAATATCCATATCCACATTAAGTTGAGCTTCATATTCATTATATTTACTAACATACCCATCAAAAACAGCACTAAAAATAACAGAAGAAGTTGAAATATCTTCCGAACTTGAAAGAACAAAAGTCTTAGCAAATCCCCATATTATCACAACTCCTGCAATAGCAAGAAGAATAAGTAAGACCATAATCAACACTCCAGATAAACCACTTTTATTCATAAAGGAAATAATTTTTAAAAGTATAAAAACCTATTGTGAACTATTCATACTCCGGTTGTGAGGGCTTATTATTTTCATCATATTTAAGTCCCAGCTTAACTAAACCTATATTTGGATCAGAAGTAATAAAAAACCTACCGCCTTTATGCGCTGACCTAAAAGAACCAGAACTCTCAAATAAGCCTGGAGAGATTTTTACAGAACCTGAATGATGAATATAATCTCTAATCGGTCCACCTCCACCACCAAAGAATCCGGAATTATAAGATTTACTAAACAAAAATCTTCCATCAATAATCCTACCCTCAAAAACAGCACTTCCTAAACAATCTTCTATAGTTCCAGATATATTTGGACTTTGCTCTCCAGATAAAATTCTACGTACTTGACCACTATCTCCATTAAAGAACATCCCAAAATATCCTTTCAAAGGATCAACACTCCAACTACCTACTAAGTGAGGATTTCTTTCTGTTAATCTTTCTCCTCTCAATAAAGTTAATGTTCTTTCCAATTTACTTCTGCGATTACTAATAAAACTATCAACAGGCAATGAATCAAGAAATTCGATTTCTTTTCCTCTTAAACTCTCTCCAAAATATTTATCAAAAACAATTCCTTTTTGTCGAGCCAAATTTGGATTCGCCATCCAATAATTTGATAAATCTCTCCCAACGATAGCAACATCAACTCCCAACTCTCCAATTCTCTGCAAAAGTGTTTCCGCTCTATCAATCACCTCAATCTTCCTCATATCATAAAAAGATTTAGCAACATTTAATTGATAAACTAAATCTTCCTCTTTCAAGGGGCTAGGAAGATAAGCAGAAAAAGAGTCTCCAAAAGGATAAATATCTCCATTAAAATATATAAATAAATCGGCTTGAAGTTGAGTATGTCTATCGTAATCTTCTGCTCTCTCTAAAGGAACAGGAACAAGCCCTCTAGCCAAAAGCATTCCTCTTAAAGAACTCCAATGAGCTCTCAAAAACTCATGATAATGAATAGTCTGCTGTTCACATCCTTCAAGTTTTTCATACCATTCCCCGCTTACCTTATACCATTCGTCTTCGGATAAATCAGGAATACCTATTCTTGCTCCTACACGAAATTTTTGAAAAATATCAGAATGAACCAGACGACTAGGATTAGAATTCACAATTTTAATTCCTCCCAACTCATCCTTATCTACACTTGGAGAAACAACACCACACAAACCAACCATAAAACTAAGAAAATTCAGCCCTTTAAATAATTAGTTGTATCTAATCACAAGAATCTTCTCAAATAATATTTATCCGCTTTTTCCCAAAATTTTTCTTAATCTTTTCCATTTTTTACTCTCGCCATGATTAAAATCTACCAATAAATGACTTAAATCAATTATATTCCCTGGTCTATTGCCTATCAAAGAATGAGTCAAGCAGAAATCATAACCTCTTCCGCCAGTATTGGGTTGAATAAATCTACCAAAAACACTATTCCCATGACGAACTCCTCTAATTTCAACAGCTTCTTTAATCAATCCATCAGGAGAAATATCTGATTTAGGAATAACATTCAATTTAACATGTGGCCCATTATACGAGGCGCTAAAACTATAATCTCCAAAACAAGTTACAATGGTTCCACTATTCAAATTTAATCTATTTCTTGGCCCATATGGGGGATCAGGAAAAACCTCAAAGAATCCTGTTAAAGGATCGCTATCAAAAACGCCAGAAAAAATAGGACATCTTCCAGAAATACTTCCAATCTCAACTAGTCTTACCATTCTTTCCAAACTTCTCCTTTCAAGATTTAAAGAAAAATCTAACAGGGGATTCCGCGAGAAAACAACTTGCATAGCCTTAGAACCTTCTGGAGGAACAATCGTTTCAGTATCATAACTATTAAAAACAACACCAAATTGCTCTTCAACTGAACTCGAATTAGCCCTCCAATGGTTAGCGTGTCCTAATCCTACAAAAGCGACCTTAACTCCAGAGTGTTTAATCGCCTCTAACAAAGCTCTACCTCTTTCAATCTCAAATATCCTTCTTGAATTAACCTTACTTCTAGCCAAGGCATATTCTACATCAACTCCCCAATGTCCATTACTTTTATCACTTTTTGTATTAAATTCACCAACAACAGAAGCATGAAAGTCATCATTTTCTCCACTCCAGTGCGCAACTTCTCTCAAAGCATAATTATATCTAAAATAAGGTTCTTTACTTTCTAAACTTACTACTTCAAATTCTAAAGAAGTAAGCAATTCTCTTAATTTAGTCCAATAAGAAAGACTTGCAGAATAACCTCCAGAAAATCTTTCAGGAAAACCTAAAGAATCAAAATGCCTTTTAACCTGTGCGTAATCTTCTGGACCAAAATCTTCTACTCCAACTTTCGTCCCACTTGGAACCCATGAAAGACTCTGAATTAATCCCCTACTTAGACTCCTCTCTATTTCCTGAGTAGTTTGTCTTTGAGAAAAACGACCCTCTCTATAATCAAGACCATGAGTTGAAACTTGAAAAAAATTATGTTCAACACCATATAAACTAACCACATTATGTCTAACACTACCCTGTCCAGTCATAAACATTAAATAATCTCACACTTTAAATACATAATTACAATCAAGAATAACAATCCTCATCGCCAAACAACATCCACTTCATCTGTTCTTTCCCTCGGACTAATATCCACTTTATCTCCTTTAAATTTAATACCAGCATTAAACATTATTTCTCCAGTATAAGCAATCATTCCACCATTATCAACTAGAAATTCATTTGCAGGACAAAAGAATTTAGCTCCTCTCTCTTTGCACATAATCTTACACATTTCTTGCAATCTAGAATTGCACGCAACACCCCCACCCAAAACTAATTCTTTTTTCCCAGTATGAGCTAAAGCTCTTTCCGAAGCTTCAACAAGCATTGCAAAAGCAGTTTCTTGAAGTGAAAAAGCCAAGTCATTTATTTTCCCTCCTTTTTCATAAAGTTGCTGAAGTTTAGTTTGCATTCCAGAAAAAGAAACGTCCATTCCTTTTATTGAATAAGGCAACTCAACATATTTCCCGCCTAAAGCTTCCTTCTCTATTTTAGGACCTCCGGGAAATCCCATTCCAAGATAACGCGCAAACTTATCAATAAAATTTCCTATTCCTATATCTAATGTTTCTCCAAATACTCTATATTTTCCAGAGGCATAAGCAATTATTTGAGTATTCGCACCAGAAGCATAAAGCAAAACAGGGTCTTTAGCGCCAACACTTCTACCAATTTCAAGATGTGCAACACAATGATTCACAGGAATTACAAAAACATTCAATCTCTCTGCCAATTTTTTAACAAAGTCCATTCCAGCGTGTAAACACGGAGCCAATCCAGGAGCATTTGAAAAAGCAATTCCCTCTATATCCGTTTCCGAAATTCCTGCCTTACTCAAAGCATCAGAATAAATTTTTTCAGAAACCTCTCTATGATGTTTTGCACTTTCCATCGGTATTATCCCTCCAGAAGAAGTCTTATACATATCTCGGACATTAGCCAATACCTCCCTTTTATGACAGATTCCAATTCCAAAAGTATGCGCTGTTGATTCAACACCCAATATCATATAATTACCAAGAATATATTGTTTAAAAATATCGCTATGAACTATAGTGGTGGAATGAAATAATTCCCCACGAAAGCCACCACTATATTCGCGGGATTTAAGAGCTTTGAGAAAAAACTTAAGTCCAGCGCTATACATTAAAAAAATATTTAAAATATAATTCCTCTTAATTTTATCATGTCAAGATACTTGACAGAAAACTCCACACCTTAGTGTGGGAGTAGTATCTTGAACACAAGAGAATTACCTAAAATTGTAATTCTCTGTGCAGAGAAATCCATAAAAGATTTCTCATGCATCCAAAGCACGAGTGCTTGTTTCAAACCAAGTTAGCACATCGTGCTTTTGATGAATATAATTTTTGAGATTATTGATAAGAACAAAAAATTAATTAGACTTACAGATAAGCAACATTCTCATATGATGGATGAACATCCCTATATGAGCAGATATATGGAAGAAATTAAAGACACTCTAAAAAAAACCAGACAAAATAACTTCTTATTCTTTTGATGAAGGTATAAGATATTTCTATAAAGGTTACAAACATTTAGATAAAGCTAATAAATACCTTGTTATCATAGTAAAATACTTAAACGGAGAAGGATTCATCATTTCATCATATTTAGAGACCAAAATAAAATGAAAGAACATAAAACTTATGATATATATTACGATGAAGAAGCCGATTTTTTAGAAGTATCTTTTGAAGAACCTGCAAAGTCAGGAACAACAGAAGAAATACAAGAAGGTGTTTTTGTAACAAAAGACTCTGATACTGGAAGAATAACAAATGTAGGTATTTTATCTTTTAAAAAAAGAGTAGACTTACTCAAGAAAGTTTTAATATCTCTAAATAAAAGACTTCCAATAGAAATAAGCCTTCCTTCTAATTAAAAAAGTGAAACTCATCAAAGCAAGCTATGGAGCATCAAATGCTAAACCATTCGGAAATTATAGATTCACTACTCTTTTTTATAATTTCAAAATAAGCTATAAGATATCCTAAAGAATAAACAATTCAAAAAAAAAGCCAAACAAAACCCAATCCATAAAATATAAAAAACAAATAAAAATTTAAATAAAAAATAAAAAAATAAATTATAACTACTTACTTTTTCTTTTTCTTTCTTCCGCCTCTAGCCATCACAGCCTCGCAGACATTTCCCTTTCCATCAACATAGTACAAATGACCTGGCTTTCTTTTAATAGCATTTTTCAAAATAACTTTTCCCATATCACACCTCCTTTTAACAATACCTAATAAAGTTTTATGAACAAATCTATTTAAATCTTTCTTTTCCGTCGGAAAAACTCAACTATTTTTTTATTCTTTGAATTCAAAGGTATTTCGACCAAATATTTAAATTTTTTCTTAGGTTTAACCGAAAAAGTAAAAGGTTTCACCACTTTAGCCTCAATCACTCTTTTATCGTCGTCAATCCATATCGCCAAGAAATCAAAAAAGACAAAATAAGAATGTATACTCCACTTACCTTCTCTTCCAAATTCAAAAAGCAAATTATCACAATTTACAGAAAGAAACATTAATCCAAAAAATCGACCAAAGAAAGAAACTCTCTTAACATCAATATCTAAAAAACCTCGCCCAATAAAAACACGCATTCTCAATTAAACAATTTTTTAGCCTGAGACATAATATGCTTTTCCAATTCGGCCTTTTTATTATCCATCTCTGCCTGTCTTCTTCTAAGCTCGACATCTAATTTAGCTTTATACTCATTTTGTAATCTCTGCTTCATCTCTCTCTCCTTCTTATCTCTAGTCTCATCTTTTTTCTTCAATTCCTCAATCTTTTCCCGCAACTCTTTGTGCAAAGCCTTCTTTTCATTTTCAATTAACGAAATAAACTCACGATGATTCACTTTGACTTGTCCATCATACTTTGCTTTAAGCTCTGATTCTATTCTTGCTTTAATATTTTGAATTCTAAGCCTGATAGCTTCTTCTTTTCTTTTTATCCTTTCTCGGTCGTGCTCTTCTCTCTTCTTTAATTTTCCGCTAGATTCCATTTCTCTTTTCATCAATTCCCCTTTTTCCCTAGACTCTCTACTTCTCAAAGTCTCATTAGAACTCCTTTCTCTTTTCATCAATTCCTCTTTATACTTCATTTCTTGCATCTTTAATTTCTCAACAGCTTCCCTAATCGCATCAGTTTTTTCTTTTTCTTTTTCCTTCAACTCCTCTTTAAGTTTAATTCTCTGAACACTTATAGCCCTCATTCCTTTCTCCATTGCATCTCTCACTTCCATTTCCTTTCTCTTCATTACTTCATTATATTCGACTTCTCTCTTTCTCAAAACATCACTTGATTCCATCTCTTTTCTCTTAATATTTCGCTACTTTTTCTCTGTCTTTTTAATCAACCCCTCTTTATCTTTCATTTCTTGCAGTTTTAATTTCCTCATAGAACCCTTATACAAATCAACCATTTCCTTCTCTTTCTTCTTCAATTCTCCATGCTCTTTAAGATTCTGAATTCTAAGTTTCTGAATAGCTTCCTTTACAGATTCTCTCTTTTCATCCTCATATTTTTTCCTAAGATGTTCCTTCTCCGCCTCAAACTCTTCACCCTTATATTTAATAAAATCAGATTCTTCTCTTGACAACTCCTTTTTCTGCTCTTCAACTTCTCTCTTAGACCTATTCAACTCTTCGTCAAACTGATTCTTCAACATTTTTCTCTTTTTATCATACTCTCTTTCAAGTTCAGTAACAAGTTTTACTTTTTGCTCATGAATCTTTCTTGCATTTTCTTGAATCAAGGAAATCATTATTTTTTTCTTCTCTTCATTCAATCTCTCATTCAAATCTTTACTATATCTTTCCTCAACTTCTTTTCTCAATTCACTATCAACTTTCTGTCTATATTTATCATGAAACTCATTAACAAGAGCCCTATACTTTTCAGAAAAAAGTTTTTCATTTTCCTCTAAATTAACTTTCAGTCGAGCATTAAGCATAAACTCCTTAGATTGTAATCTCTTAGTCAATTCAAATTTTATTTCTTTAAGAAAGTCAGAAAGTTTACTATCGACAATAACATCAACTCCAGTATCAATTTTAACTGCTCCCGCCCTCTTATGTTGTGAAAATTCGTCCCTTAAATCCTTCAATTGTCTTTCTAATCTAGGAATACCTTTAACATCATCAAGTTCATTTTTAGAAAGCTGTTTCTTAACAGACAATTTTCTCTTATCATTAATTTCTTTTTCAAGATGGTTTATCTTTTCTCTTATAGCATGATGCATTTTTGTAGAATCTTTTCCAACACCACCCCCCCTCTTAATAATTTTCTGCTTTAAGTCTTCAATCTCTCTCTCAACTTGCGAAACTAAATTTACATCTTTCAAATGAGCTCTTATAAAATTAGCCTGTTGATCAAATCCAGTAGTATCTAAAGAATCAAGCTCGTGTTTCAAAGATTCCAATTTAGAAATCTTCTTAGCAAATTCATTAAACTCCCTTTTAACATCGGCTTTGCTCTCAGGAGATCTCACCGAGCTTTCAACCTTCTTCCCCTTCTTTTTACTTAAATTTTTCCTCTTCATTCACTCACTCTTTTACATACTATATTTATTTTCTTTTTATATTCTTCGGTTTAAAACTTATAACCTTTCTTCTTCCATCCAGACATAATATCTTTCATATCGGAGACGTTAAGTTCTCTAAGCTTATAATTCATAGGAGAGATATTATATCCTTGTCTCTTCCACTCTTCCATCTTCCTGATCATTTCATTCTTATTACCATTCTTTCTCAAAACTCTAAACTGCTTCAATCTCCTAGCCTGCTCCCTTTTTATCTCGCTTACTTTTTCATCTATCTCTCTTCTTATCTTTCCTTCATCAACATTCTTACTCCTAGCAACAACTCTCTGTTTTTCAAGAAATTGTCTCTGTAATTTTAACTCATTTGAGTTATACTTTTTAAGTTCCAGAATTAATTTATCTCTATCTTTTATCATATAAACAAAAAGAAATATTAATCCAAAAAAGAAAAGAACAATTACTAGTATTACTATTAAAAATTGAAATCCAGCCCCAGTAAAATCAAAATTAAATCCTCCAGAGGAACTAGTGATACTAAAGATTGCACTTGAAACTCCAACAGAATTTTCATATTTGGCTATTGCCGAAACAATATAATCTCCCTCTTTAGTATTTTTAGGAAAAGATAAAGTTTTTGAAACTTGCGCTTGTCTATCAACAACGATACTTTCCTGTTCAGAATTTAAAACAACCCCTTCTGAAGAGGTCACATAATAAGATAATTCAACATTTGTAGGCCCTAATCCATTTTGTGTTCCTCCTCCAGCAACTAAATCAAACAATTTCAACTGAATAATTATTTTCTCTCCAGCAACAACTTCAGAGTAATATGGGGGAATATCTAAGTTTACATCAAAAAAAACATCTCTTGATTCTATTTCAAAAATTAAAGGTATGTAAAAATCTTTTTTCCCATCCGAAATCTTAAGATTACCAGTATAAACCCCAGGTTTCAGCCCTTTTGAATCAAAAACAACCCTTATACTTTTCTTCTCATTTTTTCCTATAACCACATTTTCATCACTCAAACTAACTCCTTGAATATTTAGAACTTCGAGAACAATACTCTCTTGAACATCACTACTCAAACTAAGAATCTTCGTCGCTGTTTCTCCTTCTTTTAAACTAGCCTTTACAAGTAAATTTCCAAAATCTAATTCATCAAGGCCAGAAACAAAACCAGCAAAAAGCAAGGCTATTGCAAACAAAATCATACCTCTTTTCATCTTCTAAACAACAAATTATTAAATTTAAACCTTACTATAGACTGATACTATAACCTTATCGTCATCTAGCCCTTTTATTATAGTCTATGACATTATTAATTGAACAGAAAGGTCATAGACTATCAAGGGAAAAACATACAAATTTTAAATTTAAACCTTACTATAGACTGATACTATAACCTTATCGTCATCTAGCCCTTTTATTATAGTCTATGACATTATTAATTGAACAGAAAGGTCATAGACACTATCAAGGGAAAAACATACAAATTTGTTCAATTATTTATGTTTTTCACTATAGAATATTATGAATTAACCTGTATAAATCTAGATTTGATGTTTGTATAAAATAGTTTATGATTTACTATTGATAAAACTCTCTTAATTTGATGTTCTTAATATTAATAATATAGATTTTTATGATCATTTTGAGACATACTTTAGGATAAAGTGACGTTAAGTAGACATTATCCCATAGACTATATTCCCTTATTTTTTCCTATGTTTCCTCATCCATGACCTTCCCTTTAAAGTCCATAAAATAACAAAAATAACAACAACTATAAGAACGACAATTAAAATAACTACTATAATAAAGGGATTACTCAATAATAAATTTTCTTTTATTTCGAATTGTGTAGAGGAAACTGCAAAGGCTCCAGGATAAACTATTTCCAAACCGAGAACATACTTACCTGGAGGAAGTCCGAGAGTTTCAAAATCTTTTACAAAATCTTTTTGATTCAAAACAAAAAAAGTTT
>Ga0209542_10018308_pt1 | contig 11354 bp, 14 predicted proteins | sample RifCSPhighO2_01_FD_184028 | JGI IMG/M metagenome (GOLD analysis project Ga0209542, IMG submission 184028) | Soil microbial communities from Rifle, Colorado - Rifle CSP2_plank highO2_0.1 (SPAdes) (version 2) | ecosystem: Environmental > Terrestrial > Deep subsurface > Rock core/Sediment ...
CACTACAAAAATAGTTCAAGAGTTGAATTTAAAACCTGTTGGTATAACAATAGTTCATACCGCCAACGGACAAGCCCACCAAAAACAATATATCGTTAATTTTTATCTGCCAAACCAAGTCATGTTTGGCATGCTTCGCGTTACCGAGGCTCCCTTACATGAAACCGATATTCTGATTGGCATGGATATTATCAGTCAGGGCGATTTTTGCTTAAGCAATTTTGAAGGCAAAACGGCCTTGACTTTTCGAATGCCTTCTTGCGAAGAATTTGATTTTGTTAAGGAGAATCAGGCGGCAAGATTACCAAGGTCAGAACGCCGAAGGATTGAAAAAAAACGCGGAAAAATCTGACAGGCGGCCACTCCCAAAGCTTTACCGCCGCCCTCTGGCGCTTTAGGCCAAGGGCCGCGTGCGGCATTTTCCTTAAAAAAATTTAGAGATTCTAAAAAACAAAATGCTCAAACGTTTTAAATATTTTTTTTACATCTTGATTGCTATTATCCTTGCTTTTTTGTATTGGTTCTTGCCTAAATACTCTTTTGTGGCTAAAAACCCCGGGTACTGCGTAAACCTGACTAAGAGCCTTTATTACTGTGGAAACGACGCTAATTTGGACAAACTTTTTGGCAAATAGATCACGGATAAAACGCTGATCCCACAGATATCGCTGATCGCAATTATGCAAGCTTTTTAGTAAAAGAGTTCCGAGAAGCGATCTGTGAAATCCGCGTAATTTGCGGTTTAATCTGTGATCTTTTATTACGATTTGACCCCGTTAGAGGCCGCCCTGCCGCTTTGCGGCACGGCTACGGCCGCCTCGGGGCGACCTGCCTCTAACGGGGTTGACAGGCTAAAATAAATATTTTATATTGATAGTACCTATATAAAATTATAGAAACAAAAACATGGATCAAAAAATCTCCAAACACTCAAAAAGCTTCGTATGGCTATTTGGCACCGCCTTTTTAGGCACGGTTTTAGCTTTGCTGGTTATGAGGAATTTTGAATATCCTTCTTATTTTGCAAACAACGATGAGGGCGGGTACCAAACCGTAACCTATTCGCCCAAAGCCAAGGGCGCTGCTGACAGCGAGCCAACAGTCATTGTGGATACCTCTGACTGGCTGCAATACTCTAATCTAAAGTACGGACTAAACTTTAAATACAGCCCGCAGTGGCGCATCCGCTCCGTGGAAAATAAAGACGGCTATTATGTGATTGAAATAGACCCGGGCGCCCGCTACGACAATTTCCGCATTTACATTTCCCAGGATGATTATTTCGCGCTTTCCGGCGTACCGACTACCCAGACCGAAGTAGGAGGCAAAAAAGCCATTAGCCTTGAAGGCGCGATTTTGGGAATAAAAGACAACGCGACTTACTATACATTTGACATGGGCGCGTCGTTAAGCTTAAAGCCTTATTTCAAAGCGCTAATTGATACGGTTGAGTTCAGATAATCAGACTAATCAGATAGATCAGAAAATCAGAATTAAAAAATATGATTAACGATGTAGAAGATCTCGATGTTTACAATCGGTCAATGAAGCTTTTAAAGCCTATTTATAGGCTTGCCCGGTTGCTGCCAAAAGATGAATTTAGATTAAAAGATCAATTGACAGGCGCGGCCAAGTCCGTGCCTGCTTTAATTACCGAAGGGTTTGCAAAGAGGAGATCAACTAAAGAATTCAAGCGCTTCTTAGGAATGGCCTTGGGTTCTTCTGATGAGACGATAACCCATATAAGACAAATAAAATTAATCGAATTCCCTAATATAAAACCTGAAACTTGCGATGCTTTAATTAAAAATTACCGCGTTGTTTCAAAACAAACTAATAAACTAATAAACTAATAAAGACCTGGAAAAATTTTAATTCCGATTCATCTGATTAGTCTGATTAATCTGATTTTTCCGATCTTCCGCTCAATCTTTGCGTACGCTTACTATTAGCCCCCAAAATCCTAAGACCAGGGCGAAAAACAAATAACCGTTGCCAATATCCGTAAAAACCGAACGGAAAGCAAAGCCAAAAAGGCCTAAGACAAATAATATCAGCCCGGTTAAAAAAGCAAAAAAGCGGGGGGAAGAAAATTTAATCATAATTTACTAAAAATTGCCTACAGGAAATTAATAAAAATTTGTAGAAATTAGGAAATTAGTAGTTTGGAACAACAAATCTCCATTAATTTCAATCAATTTCCCAATTTCCACTAAAGGTACGGCCGAGTACCTTTTCTTGCTTCTTTTCAAATTTTTCTCTATAATTATACCCATAAGTCTTAAATTCATCAAATCATGGAAAACACATACCTAATGTATGCCTTAGGGGCATCGGTTTTAGCTCTCCTTTACGGAGCGTTTTTAATATACAAAATTTTAAAACAGCCTCAAGGCTCGGGAAAAATGTTGGATATTGCTTCCGCGATTCAGGATGGGGCAAAAGCCTATTTAACCCGCCAATATACAACTGTGGGGATCGTGGCTGTGGTAATTATAGCGTTGATGTGGTTTGCGAATTTTTCCTCAAATACGATTTACGGCTTTATCCTCGGCGCCGTGCTTTCGGCGCTTGCCGGTTTTATTGGCATGAATATTTCTGTCAGGGCCAATGTGCGCACTGCCGAGGCAGCCAAAAAAGGCCTGGGCGCCGCGTTGTCTTTGGCTTTTGAAGGCGGCGCTGTTACCGGACTTTTTGTGGTAGGCTTGGGGCTTTTGTCCGTTTCTGGCTTTTATTTATTTACAAAAGACATTTCAGCATTGGCCGGTTTGGCTTTCGGCGCCAGCCTTATTTCCGTGTTTGCCCGTTTAGGCGGCGGAATTTTCACTAAAGGCGCGGATGTTGGCACTGACATGGTAGGCAAAATTGAAGCCGGCATACCGGAAGATGACCCAAGAAACCCCGGAGTAATTGCGGACAATGTCGGCGACAATGTCGGCGACTGCGCCGGTATGGCCGCGGATTTGTTTGAAACTTATGTGGTTTCTACGGTGGCTGTAATGCTGCTGGGCGCGTCATTATTTCCGAGCAATACAATGGCAATTATGCTGCCCTTGGCAGTCGGCGCCATTGGCATTGCGGCTTCCATTATTGGTTCTTTGTTTGTTAAATTAGGGAAAGCTAAATCCATAATGGGTGCGCTTTATAAAGGCTTGGTTGCCGCAGTTGCTTTGACCCTTATGATGTTTGGATTTTTTGCGAATCGATTTTCAAACGATTTGTCATTCCTCCAAACCGGCACATTGACCGGATTTTGGATAGCCTTCCTCGCCGTGCTCATTGGCACACTGGTTACCGCCATGGTTGTTGTGATTACCGAATACTATACTTCTAAATCTTTTTCTCCGGTTAAGGACATTGCAGCGGCTTCCACCACCGGGCACGGCACGAACATCATAAAGGGCATAGCCGTTGGCATGCAATCCACTGCCGCGCCGGTAATTGTAATTGTGGTTGCGATTTTAGCAGCGTATCAGCTCGCCGGTTTGTATGGGATCGCGCTGGCGGTTATGTCGATGTTGTCCTTAACAGGAATAATTGTGGCGATCGATGCCTTTGGGCCCATTACTGACAACGCCGGCGGCATTGCGGAAATGGCCGGGCTGGATCAGAGTGTAAGGGACGTTACTGACCCGCTTGATGCGGTTGGAAACACCACCAAAGCCGTAACCAAAGGTTATGCCATAGCCTCCGCGGGACTTGCGGCTATGGTTTTATTTGCCGCTTACACCCAGGAACTTTCTTTGAACGGAATTTCCTCGGTTTTTGATTTATCTAACAGCAAAGTTTTAGTCGGATTATTAATTGGCGGACTGCTCCCATATTTGTTTGCCTCAATTGCTATGTCAGCCGTAGGTAACGCGGCTAAGGCCGTGGTGGAAGAAGTGCGCAGGCAATTTAGGGAAATAAAAGGAATTATGACTGGTGAAAACAAACCGGATTATTCCAGAGCCGTGGACATTGTAACCAAAGCCGCGATAAAAGAAATGATAATCCCTGCGCTTATTCCCGTGGTAGTGCCTGTTTTAGTAGGCTTGATGTTAGGCGCCGCGGCTTTAGGCGGACTTTTGGTTGGAACGATTGTAACCGGACTATTTGTCGGAATATCGATGACGACCGGGGGCGCGGCTTGGGACAATGCTAAAAAGTACATTGAAGAAGGTAAGTATGGCGGCAAAGGCTCGGACGCGCACAAGGCGGCCGTAACAGGCGACACCGTAGGCGACCCCTACAAAGACACCGCCGGCCCTGCGATAAATCCTATGATAAAGATTATAAACATTGTTGCCCTCCTGCTCGTCAAGTTCCTAAAACCATAAATTTAATAAAAAACTCCCTCATTTGAGGGAGTTTTTTATTAATTCGGACGCTTTTTCTCTGCCGCCAAAACCCAAAACCGTAATCACTTTTTTCTTTTATCTTGCAATTTCATCATATAACTTTTGCCATTCTTGTTTTTGCTCGCCTGATATGTCGCTGATGTCATTAAGCGATTCTGATAAAACATCATCAACAGGCACGCAAATTAGCTTGTGGTCTTCCTCTCCACGATCAAGCATTTCTATTACGCCGATAGTTTTGCAAATTACCTCTGTCCCTTGTTTTATAGGTGCTGATGATAAAACAATCGCGTCTAAAGTATCCCCGTCTCCCCCCCTTGTGCCCGGAAGGAAGCCGTAATTAAACGGCCAGACAAAATTTTCAAACACAAAATCCAATTTAAACTCGCCCGATTTTTCATCGTACTCGTACTTATTATTCACCGTGCCTTTGGGGATTTCAATGATGACCTTAAAACTCTCTTTCATAACTCTGTTTTAACCAATTCCATATTCAAACTAATTTCAATAATTTCAACTTATTTTAACGCTTTAATTCTCGGCAGTTCCGACACCAAAGAATTAAACTCCTCTAAAGCTTCGCTCATTCTTTGTTGTTGAGCTTGATTATAAGAATGTTCTCCCGATAGATTTTTATAAGACGTAGCCGTAAGCATTGCGCGAACATTTTGGATGCAGGTCTGCAAGCCTGAATCATCTACGGCAATGCTTGGATTAATAACCAAGCCTTCAAAACTACGCCCATAATCCATAAAACTCATAGGATCTCCAAGGGAAGTTATTAAATTGCTATCTGCAGGATTTCCAACGTGGCCAAAAAGGCGTCTGATATCTCCTATAAATCTACTTAGAGCTTGGTCTTTTTGTTCTTGTGTAAGCATGGTGTCACTATTAACAGTAGCCGTGGAAACCTCCGGGCCCTTAACCTGTTGCTGCGGCTGCAGATCGCGCGCATCTAAAGTTACGCCCGTAATATTCAATTCCTGGATACTTTGATTTAACATCACCCGGACTTGCTGTTCATTTTTTTGACTCAAACCACTGTCTGCCTCAAACATAACCTTTATATTGACGGCTTGTGGATTGGCAAAATCAACATTCATTTTTATTTGGCCGCATCTCACCCCGTCATTTGACCTTAATTCTGCCAAAAATAGTCGACCTTCACTTATCCACGCGCCACCACCCGGACAACGATATCCCTTTGTGCCTATTTTCCCCAAAAGATTTACTGTAAATTGACGTTCCGGACTTGAATCGCCTCTACGTTCTGCTTGGCCGCCAGACCCCGTCACATCAGCAGGGGCAAATCGTGGCCCTCTTTCTCCACTAAACATATATTTTAAATGTTTTAATAATCAATCAGGCAATAATGCCGCCTCCCAAGCATTCCTTGCCTTTGTATAATACCAAACTCTGGCCCGAAGCGACAGCTTTTTGGGGAGTTTTAAAAATAACGCGATAAAGATCGTTTTTTATTTTGCTAATCATCAGGGGAGCTAATTCTCCCTGATGCCTATACCTGCCACTTAGCCCTAGACCCTTAGCCCTTAGCCCTACTTGATTAATCCAATTCATGCTGTGGATATCCACTTCCCTTGTGAGTAGACGCGCATCATCCGGATTATTCGTCACATACAACCTATTGTGTTTTAAATCCTTTTTAAATACATAATAAGGGCCCTTGGCGCCCAAATTTATCCCTTGCCTCTGGCCAATGGTGTAAATATGCAGGCCGTGATGCCGGCCGACTACCTTGCCCTCTTGATTGATAATCTGTCCAGGACGAGCCCTGATTTTCTGCTCCAAAAAATCTTTTAATCGAATCCTTCCTACAAAACACAAACCCATACTTTCCTTTTTTTCGGCATTGGGCAATCCTATTTTCCGCGCCAAAGACCTAACTTGAGCTTTTTTCATCCCTCCAATTGGAAATAAAAGATGAGGTAATTGCTGTGTTTTAATATTGTAGATGAAGTATGTTTGGTCTTTCAATTCGTCGGCGCTTCGCATCAGCTTGAAACTTGGAACTTGGAACTTGAAACCTTTTCTGTCTTTTGCTCCTTGCTTCATGCTCCATGCTTCATGTGCTTGTGCATAATGCCCTGTAGCCAAATAATCGAACCTTTTATACCTGGCCCAATTGTAAAGCAATTTAAACTTAATTTCCTTGTTGCACATTACGTCCGGATTCGGCGTTCTGCCCTGTTTATACTCCTCAAAAAAATACTTCATTACCCTCTTTTGATACTCTTTTTCAAAATCCAAGGTATGGAGTTTTATCCCTAAAAACGCGGCTACCCTTAAAGCGTCACGGCGGTCAGAAAGCCACGGGCATTCGTTTTTTAATAAACCCTCCTGGCTCGTCCAATTTTTCATAAACGCGGCTTCGACATAGTAGCCTTTTTTTATAAGAAGATATGCCGAAACCGCAGAGTCAATTCCACCCGATAGGGCGATTAGCACCTTTTTCTTTGTTTTACCCATACTTGTTATTTTACACAACAAAACCGCTCAAATAAAGAGCGGCCGGCCGGTTAACCTTTTTGATGTTTAGCTTCCCTTGATCATCCTCAACAACTCCCCATGCACCCGACCGTTTGTAATTAACGCGCCGTTTATAGCGCGGTCATATCTCTGATCTTTGCCGTTCATATCCGTAACTTTCCCGCCCGCTTCTTCCACAATCACTTTAAGCGCCGCAATGTCATGGGCGTTATGGTAATCGTAGAAAGCGGCAATAGCATAGCCATTTGCAACCATAATTCCTTCATAACAAATTGAATATAGATTGAACCAGAAGACCTTAGGATATTTCTTCCATAATCGGCCTACGGTTTTTACGTCCCAAAACGCTACCGAATTTTTTAAGCCTGACTTATTTACTCTTATCCTTTTGCCGTTCATAAACGATCCCTTTCCCTTTTCGGCAACATACATTCGATTCATGATACAATCGCAAATCACTCCCAAAATGGGTTGGCCATTTCTCACCAATGCCAAAGAAAAAACAAATGTGGGAATCCCATGGCTAAAGGGCACAGTGCCGTCAACAGGGTCGCAAACCCACAAATATTCTTTGCCGATGGCATTATAGCTTTCTTCTTCGCCTAAAACACCATGTTCGGTAAAATATTTTCTAACACCGGTTATTACCAATTTATTAATTTTGATGTCAGTAATAGTAACCGGTGTGCTGTCCTTTTTCCATTTCTTCTTCATCGCCAAACCAAAATTCGCCCGCATTATTCTCCCTGCCTTTTTGGCTAAACCAATAGCAAAACTTCGATACGTCAATCGTTAATCGCCTGCCCCGTACCGAATGGTACTGGGGTTAATTGTTATTTGCACAACTTTTCTGCCTTTCGACTTCGCTCAAGGCAGAAAAATTTTACTTATAAAGTTTTTCAGCCTGCAGTTTTATGCCTTCAATGCCATTAACCTCAAGCAAGACCCCGTTAAAATACAAAGTCGGCGTTCCCTGCACCTTTAAAGCCGTGGCTTCCCGCACATCCGCCTGCACCTTTTCTTTGTAGGTTTTGTTCGTAGTGTCATTTCTAAATTTGTCCAAATCCGGCACCCCAGCGTCGCGCGCTATCTCCATAAATGTTTCTATAGGATTGCCTTGGCTCGACCATTTTTCCTGCCTCTCATAAGCCAAAGACGTCCACTCCCAAAATTTCCCTTGCGCGCCCGCGGCTTCGGCCGCGTAAGCCGCGGGCGCCGCGTTTTTATGAATAGTTGTCAAAGGATAATGCCGAAACACGACCTTGGTGTCTTTAAGCGCTCCGGGCAGGGCTTTTAACACAGGCTCAAAATTTTTGCAGGCCGGGCATTGGATATCTTCAAATGCCACAGCCAAATTTTTAGCTTCAAGGTTTCCCAAAACATGGTCATTGGGCTGCAAAGGCCTAAGCTGGTCCGTGGGTTTGACATTGGAGAGATCAAAACTGTCGCTGCCGCTTTGCTGGCTGCCGGAAATTTTAAACAAATAATAGCCTAAGCCTAAGGCTAAAATTGCGATGATTATAATGGTAATGGTTTTTTTTCCGCCGGAAGCGGATCCGCCTTCAGCAGACATAAAATTTGCCATATTTTGTCTCAATCGTTAATAATTTTTAAGGTAAACCCCGTTAGAGATGACGGTGGTATTAAACCACCGTCATCTCCAGGAAATCAAGTCTCACCATCGCGACTATCGTCGGTGGCATTCTCTAACGGGGTAAAGGAGGGAAAATTAATGAATTATTAGTACTCGTCCCTAACACTTGGGATTTGAAAGCCAACGCTAATCCTCCAAGGTCTAACAATTTTTTTGTCTCATCGAATTCGGCATTAACGCTTTTGCTTCCAAAAACAACCACAATAAAGTTAGAATCAAAGCGGTCAACAAGCCAGGATCCGAAATTATGCCCCGATTCCTCCAAAAAGCCTGTTTTACCGCCAACCACGGTTATTCTTTCCTCGCCGAGTAGCTGGTTGGTATTTTTAAGCTTATGGACATAGCGCCGCTTGTTGGTTGAAACCACTGTGTATTGGAGGTTTGACGCAATGCCTTTTAGGTAAGGGTTCTGAAAAGCCGCTGCAACAATTTTAGCCGTGTCTTCAGCTGTAGTTTTATTGGCCGGATCCATGCCATTCGGCTCGTAAAAAACAGTGTGGGCGGCGCCAAGCAAAGCCGCCTTTTGGTTCATTTTTTTGACAAACTCGCCGGAGCTCAAACCCGTGCTTCGAGCCAACGCGCTTGCGGCGTTATTGGCTGAAGCTATGAGGCTTGCATGCACTAAACTATCTATAGTATAAGCTACTCCGGGCTTGGTCGCAAGACAGGCGCCGCCTTTTTTACACTGTCCGGCCATCTGGTCTTCCGAGGTAATTGCTACCGACTTTTTCAGATCCGGATTAAAATCTAAAACCGTCAAAACTGTAACCAGCTTGGTCAACGAAGCAGGCACCCAGGGCAAATCCGAATTTTTAGAAAGTAAAATTTGTCCTGAATTTCTTTCCACGACCAAATAGGCTACCGCGGAAAAACCCAAATCCACACCGGGCTGTAAAAAATCCGCAATCTGCAAAGCTTTCACGGGTTGCCCAAATAATAGTGATGATAGGATGATTGTAAAAATTTTAGTTTTAAGCATATATACCGCTGATTAGTCGCTGGCCCGTTCGACCGATTCGGCAGGCTCACGGTGGTTAGGTGGTGAGCCCAGTCGAACCACAAGCTCAGGGCCACCTCGAGCTCCGCCGAAAGGTGATAGGTACGCCGATGTGTCGCTGAACTCTTTTTCAGCGTTAGTTCAGCGGCTACAGTTATTCAGCGTCAACTCAGCGTTTGACCGAACCGCTTTTGCATGGCTTTCTTGTAATTCTTGAATAAATCCTCAAGCGCGGCTCTCACATGCCTGGCCACCTCGCTTTTATCGCCGGCTATTGATGCGTCCACCTCAACAGATTTTACTTCAAAGTTGCCGTCAATTACAAGCTTTACTTTGCTGCCGCTTGAGCTGCCATCGATCACAACCTGCGCCATTTGCCCCTGCAAAGCCTTGCCCTCTTTGCGCATTTGGTTTAAGTCTTTAATTTTGTCGAATAATCCCATAAATTCAATGAACAAAAATGAGCAAAAATGACATAATTGAACAAAAATTACTGAATTCGATTTTTGTCATTTTTGTCATTTATTTAATTTTTGTCATTTGATTAGACTTCTTCTCCCAGCCTCTGTTTCGCTGCCCGCAAAAGCGCGCCCATAGACATAAGGAAAATCACAGCATAGGCCAAAAAGCCTAAAATCGGAACGAATCTTAATACAGCCAGCACAACCACGCCGAGTAGCAGGGTTTTCCAGTCAAATGTAAAGCTCTCGGATTTATTGATCAGCTTAAATAGCCACGCGCCTAAAAATAAAGCGGAAACAAGTCCTGAAAGCATGAGTAAAAGCAAATACCATAGAGCCAAAAATCCGGCAATGTAGTAGCCGACGAGCAATGCTAAAAGCAAAATCGCGGCAATTGGAATAACAATCAGTCCGGCGAGGCCAACACCTAAATTTTCCATGGGCTTTTCTTTAATGCTATTCGCGATTCTTTGCAAAGCGTTTTTACGATATTTAATTAAAATAAGCGCTGCTAAAAACGTAGCCGCGAGCTTAATTAAAAAAGCTATTGTCAAAAATCCCGCCAAAGCGCGGCTGAAGTCTTTCCTGCCAGTGGAAACGGTATAGTCAATAGCGCTAATCTTAGCCCCATCTTTCACAATCGCCTGGCTTGGGCCTTTATGTTTGATTTTCCCCAATACTTCCGCTTTAGGGCCAAAAACCACCTTGCCGCTTTTCTTGCCGCCTGAAACGTAAATTTCCACATCACCTTCGATTTTGCTGTTTATGGTAATGTTCCCCCCGGCCACTCGCGCTTTGCCTTTAACTGGGGCATTAAGTGTAATATTTCCACCGCCTAAAACTAAATCTCCGCCTATGGAAGATTTTTCAGTTATAGATACATTCCCGCCGCCTAAAAGCAAGTCGCCGCCTATTTCAGAGCTAATGGTAATATTCCCGCCGGCTACCCGCGCGTCCCCGCCGATTTTGCCGGTTAAGCTTAAGCTTCCGCCGGCGATATTCACGTCAGCTTCCACATCTCCAATTATATTAACCATACCGCCGGCCGCAAAAAGATCGCCGGTTATTTTCCCGTTCATAACCACATTAGTGCCGACGGCATAAAGGTTATGCCGGGTTTCACTTGCGGAAACTGAAACGTTCGCGTCTCCGTCTCTTTCCGGTGCCGTAAAATCCGCGGCAATCGCGGTAGTTGCTAACGCGAAGATTGAAAACATAACTGCCAAGACTTTTCTTAAATTCATATAGGTCTTATTAATTCATGCTAAATGATTATACCAGATTTTTATATTTCTTACATCTCTTGGGACTTACGGATTTGAGCTAAGTTCGAGGCAAAATGTGAGGATTTTGAGAGGCGTAGTTCGACCTACGCCGAACAAAACCGTAACATT
>Ga0209542_10018309_pt1 | contig 11353 bp, 13 predicted proteins | sample RifCSPhighO2_01_FD_184028 | JGI IMG/M metagenome (GOLD analysis project Ga0209542, IMG submission 184028) | Soil microbial communities from Rifle, Colorado - Rifle CSP2_plank highO2_0.1 (SPAdes) (version 2) | ecosystem: Environmental > Terrestrial > Deep subsurface > Rock core/Sediment ...
GTCTATTGTCGCAAACGGGTAGTTCGCAATTTCAACGGCCTGCTTGGTGAGGGCCTTAAACAATGTAGATTTACCGACATTGGGTAAACCTATGATTCCGATAGCTAGTTTTGAACTTGACATGGTTCGTTACAGGGATATATCCATACACTTGTAATTGCTGCTGCGTGCCGACAACTTTTTCCACAGTATTTAGTACTATGGCTCGCCTTGCCTCAAAATTCAAATTATAGAGAGTCTTTTGCGCTTCTCGAGCGAATATCTTGGTTTCAGTCTTTGTAGGCAAATCATCAACATTTATTCGGCCTGCTTCTTGTTTAGCTTTTATTATCTGCGATTCAAGCGCTGCCACTCTCTCCTTTATGGGACCGGTATATTCCTTCAACTTCTCTATCGTAAAAAGTGCAGCACCATACGCTTTGTTGTAGCGCTCCTCTTGATCCTTTAGTTTTGAGATTTCTTTTTCCATTATTGTTATGTCTGCAAAAGGGGATTTTGTTTTAGCTCGTTTGGTATTCATCCAGCGTTCAACTTGTTTTACCAATAATTCGGGCGAGCTCATCAGACCGGCGACTTTTTGCCAGACCAATCTATCGGCAATTCTGGCATTGATTCCTTTTTCTTTACAGGCGGACGGCAACGGAAAACTCAAAACTCTGTCGCTGCAACGGTAGTAGAGATGTTTGCCGTGCATCGGACCTTCGCCAGTCCTTCTTCGACCACAACTGCATTGGATTCTACCGGCGAGCAGATACTCGTTTTTCTTATTTCTCTGGCATAAAGCAAAGTTCCTCTTTAGCTGCTCCCGCGCTCGCATAAACTGTTCTCTTTCAATGATCTTTGGCACAGGAATTGCAGATGCGATCCATTCTTCTTCCGGCCTCATTCTCCGGCTAGTTTTCTTTATCTTTTTATATTGCTGAATCTTTATGGGCTTCTCTGGTGCCACAGCATAAGAGCTTCCCCAATGTGCTTCTCCTATGTATGCCTTATTTCTTAAAAGTGTTGTCAATGTGCTGGTGCTCCAAACGCCCCGTTTGCTTCTTTGCGGTTTTATAGCTAATTCCTGCAGTTTTCTTACTACTTTTCTAATCGTTAATCCGTCATTGGCAACCCATGAGAATATCATCTTAACTACTTTTGCTTCTTCCTCGTTGATTTCATAATATCCATGCTTCTTTGGTTGATTAGGAATTTTTTGGTTCGGAACATAATGATAGCCATAAGGCGCTTCCGTTGTTAGCACATGCCCTTCTTTAACTTTTCGTATTTTGCCGAGTCGGAAGCGTTCCGTTATCTTTGCTCTTTCGTATTGAGCAAACAAACCCTTAACTCCATACAAGATCTTATCTTCTTCATTTTTTGGAGTAGACGTAGTAACAAATAACACCTCGATCCCGGCTTCTCGTAATTCATCCATCACTAATTCTTGGTATGAGTATCTGCGAGCTAATCGGTCCGGATCGTACATCAAAACTCCTTCCCAGATTTTCTTCTTCGCATCCATACGAAGCTGATCAAGAGCTGGCCTTATGATACTATCGCCACTCCAGCCGTTGTCGAGATATTCTTGGACAATCGTATAGTTATTTTTTTTGGAGAAATCTTTTACTGCGGCAAGTTGTGTTTCAATAGTTCCCTCATTCTCTTGGTTTGATGTCGAAACTCTCCCGTAGATCGCTATCAGCTTTATATTTTTTTCTATAACGTCATTCATTTTGTTTTTTGATTGGCGTTCTTCGCTAAAAATTTCTTAACTTCATCTTCCGGTATCCGCCACAGGGCGGTCTTGCTTTTGCCGAGTTTGTAACCGCGCAAACTGCCATTCTTAAGCCAGCGCTCGACAGTTCGTGCATGAACTCTGAAATACTTCGCCACTTCGTCTCTTGTGAGAAATACCATATATATATGATACTCTTAGTTGTCCATTGTTGTCAATAGTGGTATTTGTGGAGAACGTGGATATGAAAAGCCCGCCCTTAAGACCTCCTCAAAAAGCAAATCAAAGGCCATATCTACTTTACGCTGTTGCTCCGGCAGTGTCTCCACTTCTTGATAGCAAATTGCCGGACCCACTTGTGATGTCTGGGAGTCTGTCATAGCTTCAAATGGAGTTTTCTACCATCCCTTTGTACCGTCGCTTTCGGTATTCAAGCCCTAAGCACAAGCGGCATCCAACTGCGTTACTAATGGGGTGTATGAATAAGACACCTACCCTGCGACCACAAGCCGGACACGCGAACCAGTGCCGTATGCCCGCAAATCTCGTATGTGATGTCTTGAAGCCGATTGGAGTGCTAAAAATGGTAAGTTCAGAGGCAATAAGAGTTTCCTTGAGCTTGTTTTTTGCGCGGGAAAGATACTCACGCATTGCGATTCTGCGGCACTCTTCGACTAAAAACTTTTTTCCTAAATCATGTGGGTTCATTGGTTTCGCTATTCGTTTGAGGCACGTTGATCTGCTGGTTTTGGGATACAAACGCCGTATTCGTCTTGATGTTCATCTCAATCATCGGCGCCTTGAGTTGCTTGAGCGTCATTAGGGAGTTAAGGAACTGCCGATTTGCCCGATCGATCTGTTTGCTAAGCATCGTCAAATATTTAGTCCTAATTTCGTTAATTGGCTGGCCTGGACCTCCGAGTTCAATGTTAAGTCGTCGAGAGTTATCAATAATGCGGATATAAGCATTTGTAATAACTTCTGCCAGCGCCATTTCCGCGCTTGTGGTGGCGTTGTAGTCTTTTATGATCTGTATGCTTAGTTCTTTTGCTAAACCCCTGTACTGGCTATAAAAGGTTTCCATTAAGCCAGCATGAGTGTCGGACTCCAGCGCAATCATTATCTCAAGCACCTTTTCTGTGTATTTCTCCGAAGCTTCTTTTCCCTCCTTTTCACTTCCGTGAAGCAACTTTGGAAGGAGATTATCGCCAAGAGTTTTAAGGTTATTTTTGAGGTCGCCGTCTGGTATGAAGGCCTCTAACACCGTTTTCCGTGTCTCTTCCGGCGTATATTTCTGCAGCTCCTTTTTAGATGGTTTTCCATCTGAAAGTGCTTCTTGGGATTTATTCGGCGCGGGAAGTTGTTTTTGCTTAGTCATTCTGGGTTCGTTAGTCGGTTAAAATTTGACTTACCTATATACGGCGTAATTTTGACCTACTCATGCCTCCAGTGAGGTAAAATTTTATTTCTATATAGGGAGAGAATTTTAAGCTACTCAAATTAGCATGTCTTCAACTGCTGCCTCCTGTGCGAAGGGGACAAGGGAATAGAAGGTCTTGTTTTTCTCACCCTTCTTGTCAAAAATCTCACCCTTATCAATCATTTCCTTAATTGCACCTTTAAACGTCGAATATCCACCCTCAACCCCCGCGCTGTGAAGCGCCTCGAAGAGTTCTTTACCAAATAGAGGCCTGTCTTCCTGAGTGAGAATGTCTTTGACGGCCTCTTTTATATCTGCCTTCTTGGTTTGTACTTCGTCCACCTCGCCTGCAAATTCAAATCTAATCTCATTTTCATCAGTAATAACATTGAGTTTGAACGGCTTTATTTCTTCGCCCTGCCGCAGTTTCGTTTGGGTAATGGTCAAATACTCATCTTTCGTCTTGCGTTCGACTGCTAAGTGGCAGTCAACTGAAGCAAGAATATCCGACGATCCGCGCATGTCTTGTGAGGGGTTGGAACGGAAGGGGCCCGGTTTTCGGTTATGGTGAGTAAAGAGAATTGTCAGACCTTCCTTGTTGAATTGTTTAAGTAAATTAAAGACCCCCGCCATCTTGATTGCGTCGTTCTCATCCGAGCTATGAATCCGAACAAGAGAATCAAAAATTATTAGCTTTACACCGTGCTCTTTGGCAAAGGATATGATTCGTTCAATGATTTTCTTTTCCAACTTAAAACCACTAAGTGAAAGAAAGTAGATCGGCAATTCTGCACTTTTGCAAAGTATTTGAAGCCGCTTTTGAAGCAAGCGTTCTCCGTTTTCCTCATCTACGACCAATACACCGCCTTGATTAGTGACGAATTTGTCAAACAAAATATCTCCCTTGGCAACCTTTATGGCCAAGTCCAGTACCAGCCACGTCTTGTAGGCTGATGGTGCGCCGGACATAGCGACAATACTTTCCGAAGGCACCAGTTGCTCCACCATCCATTCGGTATCCTTAAATTCTCTCGCCATTAGATCAACAAATGATAATGGGTTGAAACTTTGTTCTCTCTCAATATCAGCTTCAATATGCTGAAATTCCTGCTCAACTTTTTCTTGGTTCATGTTCATCTTAATTTTTAGTGAGATAGAGCACCGCCTCCTTGAATGAAAAGCCGTGGAGTAATCTGATAAAGCTGATCGCATCCCCGCCTTGATTGCACCCGTAACACCAGCAACTATTTGTCTCTAGATAAATGTTGAAGGACGGGTGCTTTTCTTTGTGGAGCGGACAAAGCCCAACTAATACTTTTCCGCTTTTCCGCAGTGGTTGATTAAATACGTCCTCAATTGGCACTGCTCGCGCCCGTTGTATTTGTTCATCCGTAATCCTTCTTTTGGGCTCTGTGCCTTCCGCAAGCGCTTGTAGGCGCTTTAGACGCTCTATGTGAGTCACTGTCTCTAGTAAATTCTTTCCATCCGTCAATTTGATCCACTCCCGCCAGAACCATTGACCGAACTCGTCAGAGATTTGCTGTTTTATGAGCGTCAGCTTCTTTTTTATGGCGTCCGAAAACCTATCTCGTTTTTGTTCCCATTCCACAATTTTTTCTGGGATGACTTCTTTCGCTTCGGGAAATATCTCCAGCAGCTCTTTATCGGTCAATCTCGGCAACGACTTCCGCCACTCTTTTTCCAAATCAAGAGCGTAATTGTAGAAGTCCCAGTCAATATCTTCAGTTGTTTGGCTACTCGTCATTGTTATTTTTTATCGCTTCTCGGTGGTAAATCTTGGCGAGTAAGTCAAAATACCCAATGAGTGTAGAGGAAATCTCTGATGCTTCAGCTTGAGTTAGTTTCTTCCCGTAATCCTCTTTCAAAATCTGGCGTAGTTCTTGGATCGTTGCCTCGCTTATAGCCATAATTATTCCTCGCCGTATAACCGTGCCTTAATTACCCGAAGGGCATTGAAGTATTCTTGCGGGGTGACCTTTAGTTCTCCTCGCCAGTAGCTTTCAATAAGCTCGTCCAGTCCAGAATCTCGTTTGAAAAGAAAATGGGACTTGCGAGGATTTTGTCTATCAATAGCCTCAAGCGGGTGGAAAAGATAAATCGCCGTAGCCAGCGCTAGGTCTGTAGTTCTATAAAAATCATTTTCTTTTAGAATTTCGGTAGTTATAATCATTCAAATTAAAAACTTGTTTTCAATTTAATTATCTCATTGTTGACCGCCGAAAATCGGGTGCAAAAAATTTACTCCTACAGACAAGAAGAAAATCTGCTTAAATCTATAGAAAATAAAAATCCCCGCCTGTTCGGGGGTAATTTTTAGTTCCTATTTCGCACCAGCTATTTTTCCGTAACTATCAGGAGTATGCCGTTTTCTCGTTCTATCTTTGCCGGGAATCTTAGTAGTATACGATTAATACTTTTTAGCATAGAAATAATCTTGTCTTTTGAAACATTAACTTGATTGGCCAACGCTTCTGGTGGGAATGATTCTCCCGCTTTCTTCTGAACGCCATTAAGAATATATCGTCTTTCATCCCACAATTTTCTGAACAAACACAATAATGGCTTATTACCTCTGTTTCCTCTATGGAAAGAGTGGGGTTTAATCTCACCGCATCGTAGAACACCAGTTTGACCATTAAATGTCAATTTCTTCTTGTCGGGTTTTACTTTTGAGTCCGTGGCGTCATCGAAAAGTCGAACCGGATCTATGTGAAAATTGTAGACCGGGACAACTTTTCCACATCTATCTAATTCTTTTTTTAATTTCTCGATTTTTTCGATTTCTTCTCCAGTGTCTGTATTATAAAATACACTTCGATAGTCGTAAGTCCTCAGTTCTTCCAATATTAGAGCTCTGTGTGTTTTTTGCATAGGAGTCGCATAATCAATAACTTCACTTGTATACACGCTGAAGTTACTCTTCAATATTCCATATCCCTCCAAGATTGGACAAATTACTTCCTGTAATTCTGAAACAACAAGTCCATTTCCCTCCAATAAGTCTCCACGGGCTTTTATCGTTTCATTTTTTTGACTTAAATATAGTCCTCGAAGTAGCTGGATGAGATTCTTCACTTTTTCTTCAATATTCATATCCATTTTCATCTTAATTTTCTCTAATTTTAGCAAAAATCAGCCATTTTTTCAACCCTTTTCCGTTATCTCAAGGAAGATATCCGGTAGCCCACCCAAAATGTCGTACGCTTCCATTTTATGAAAGTCTATGGTATAACGAAGCTAACAATTTAACCGCCTAAACCCGAAAGGGCATGGCATAAATCCAGTGACGGATACCAAACCCATCGTTTGGGAGCACCGTCACTGGTCACTATTCGAAAGGATAGTGGGCGGAGCAATCCGTCGCCCAGCGGTGGGTTTTGTGTTTTAAAATTATGTTTTCCTTCTTCCAAACAATTTTTACGAAAGTTACTTCTGCTGTTACAAGTGTGATTATTGCGGTTGGCTTAGTTTTCGCTCCTGGTCAACAGCCGGAACCTCCGCAACAAGTCAGAGTTATAACGGAAGCAAAAGAAGAACCAAGGATCGAAATTGAGCAGGCATCATCAACTTTACCTAGTTCCGCATCATTTCCCACTTCCGTTCCCGCCAAAACCTCGAAAGTTGCGACACCGCTAAACAAACCTAAATCAGTAACATCTGCGCCAGTAAGTTCAAGTTCGTTAATTAGCACAACCTCACAATCAAATAATGCCGTTGTGGAATCAAACAACACACCAAATGTACAAACGACCACCACCCAATCAACAATTACAACCCAGCCATCAACGGGAGTAACTCAACAAGTATCAACACCTGCCACAATTGAAGAATTACAGATAACATCCTCAAAAATCACGCCATATCTAACTTCTGCAGAGATAGAATGGCAGACGAATAAACCAACACAATCAAGGACGTTTATTTGGGGTAATAGTTTCAATAAGGTCTATCAGTCTGAGTCGGGATTATCTACTCGTCATTTTGTCAATGCATCGGGGTTGAACGCTGGCACTAATTACTCCTACGAACTCGAATCTATTGCCGGCGAACAAGTTGCAAGAAAACAAGGTTCTTTTTCAACGATTGATAAGTCGGAGATTGTTGTTATGGCGGAGAATAACGGTTTTTCATCGGCTACTAATCTTACGGTATTTAACATTACAGTTTCTGTATTGGATAGGAGTGGTAAGTATGTTCTACAAGCTCCTGTACACTGGGATTGGCCTGAAGATGATAGAGACTATATTTTCTACAAAAATAAAAATTTAAGTGAAGAAATTTGGTTAGCACAAAAGAAGGTAGTGGAAGATAAACTTACAAATGCTAACTACTCCTATTTGCCAACTACTCCTGGAACTAAAACCATCAGATTTACTTCCGGATCGTTATCAAGAACAATCACTTTAGAACCTCAGATGACGACTCCGATAAGCCACGAGGTTACAAATATCATTACGAATTCCCCGATTGAGGCAAAAATTGGTAATCAGAAAATTGGCAGTTTTGAACTGACTTCATCTGATATACCAGATGTGATTAATACAACTATATTCGAAACCAATGTTCCAGATGCAGGCAACAATCTCTTATTTTCTTGTGATAACATTAATTGTTTCTTGTCTGGATCTGGAGCGCCTTCTAAAACCCACAAAATAGAGGTCTATACTGGAGCTTCTGCCTTACGGTACATTCCAGTCGGAAGCTACTATGTGACGATCAAAAGTTTGTTCTCTGCCAGGCAGATTGTTGGACTTCCAGTGACCTTCAACTTCACCGTTGCTTCTTCAACTTCTCAATGAACTAGCCTTTTAACGAGATCGCCTAGCTCGATATGAGTTTGCTCAAAGAAAATTGGTTTAAAATCGCTCTGGTTGTTCTTTTAGCAATTTATATTGCGCTGAACAGATTTTCGTTTTTTCACATCGAAGGTACGCTCAATGCTAGATGTGATAGGTTAACTGGGGTGTGTATCCGGGTGCGGCTTGATGGAAATCGTTTAAGCGATTACTTAAGATGAAGTGGAAAATTGTGAGTAGCGGGGTCGGGTAATTCAGATTGAATAATATTATTTCTGGTGCTAATTAGGAGGTAGATTACTATTAATATGAATATGAAAAAAGCGTATATTATTGCATTGGGAGTTTTGATTGTCGTTGTCGGATTATGGACTGTTTCGAGGGCGGTCGAAGGGGAAATAACTGCCTGCGTATCAAAAACGGGGTTCATTCGAATCATTGGGTCAGGCTCGTCATGTAACAAGAACGAAACCTTATTAACGTGGAATATCCAAGGCCTAAAAGGGGATAAGGGCGACCAAGGCGAACAAGGGACACAAGGCGAGCCCGGACCAAAGGGTGATAAAGGAGATATAGGTAATGTCGGTCCGCAAGGACCAATCGGAGCATCTTTGCATCTTTACGATGCGAATGGACAAGACTTGGGGATCTTGATCAAAGCAAATGAATTTACGGGTGGAATTGAAATATACATGCCTACATTGGATGCCGTGTTTACATTAAGGCAATCTATATCCACTAACCCGAATGGGTTTTTTGTAGAGTCTTCTAATCAGACTACTCAAATATATTACGAAAATCAGAATTGCACTGGAAATGCTTATATTCGAACTATCTCGTTTGATGGTATGCCAAACACAATTCGTTGGGTACAAACCTTGAACCGATTCTTTAAGGTCACGGGCGAGTTAAGCGCAAGCCAATTTCAAACACAGTCGTTCCTGCACCCAGGTGGCTGCGTAAATAATATAAGTACTCCTGATTATCGGATTCGCGTAGAGGAAGTCACTTTGCCATTTTCGTGGCCCCCAGCCGGACCATTACATATAATCATGCAATAGAAAACACGACTCTGAAATTTTACCCGAAACGTCAGACAAGGTTTAATAGTTGTCTAATTTGGCTAACTGCAAGCTTCGGAACAGGCAGTGCCTTACTCCAATCAAAGGTTCGAAATCTGTCCCGCCAAGCCGAGGAAAAAAATGTTTTGTACAAATTGCGGTAAAACAATAGCTATAAATTCAGCATTCTGTGTTGATTGTGGTAGACCCATCTCGCAAGAGGAAATTAAAACTTCTTCAACGACGGGGCTTGATAAAAAATGGTGGTTTCGTTTGGCAATAGTAATTTATATCTGTTTATACGTCCCGTTACCGTTTGCGGTTGTTGCGGCTTGGGTTGTAAACGACCCCGAGTCTTATTACGATTCTTATTTTAAAACATGGCATAGCTACGGTTCCTACGGAGAAGCTTTATGGTACTCACTCCTTACTCTCGTTATTTGGCTAGTCGTTTTAAGACTAGTAAAAATTATTTTCCTATATATCGCTTTTGCGCAAAGACCTCAGTGGAAGAGGGAGCTTAAAAAAATGTACTAGAGTAAGATTATTCACTTAAAAAAAGGAAGGCTTATGTTTTGTTCAAATTGTGGCAATAAACTACTTGATACGGCGAAGTTTTGCGGCAGCTGTGGTAAAAATGTATCCTCAACGGCCGTTATTGAACAGGAAAAATTTAGTAATGAGAAAGAGAATGTACGAGAAGAAGATGGAACAATATCAAATACTGACAATTCTAAAGCAGTGATCAAGTGTGGTAATTGTGATTTCGTTGGTCAAGGAGAGCCTGCAAGACGCATGGTATTCAAGATATTAGCATGGTCTGTCGTATGGTTTGCTCCTTTACTCACTCTGCTTTATTTTGTTGCTACCTATAAATATCGTTGTCCAAAATGCCATTCAACGTTTTTGGGAATAAAGAATAAACAAGGTATTTTTGTAGGGCAAAGAGGTGGCAGTTCACGCTGGGCTATAATAGTGGTAATTATTCTAGTGGGAATAGCTGTAATGGGTATTCTTGCAAGTATTGTCCTTGCATCGCTCAACTCAGCACGAATGAAATCAAGAGATGCTCGGCGGATTGCTGATATTAAGCGGATACAGCTCACGCTAGAATTATACTACGATGTCTTTTCGGAGTATCCAGCATCGTTAGCCGCATTAACACCGAAGTTCTTACCAGAAGCGCCAACAGACCCAAGTAATCAGACGGTTTATAGTTATATTTTTTGCCCTAAGGAAAATAAATATCATCTGGGTTCATCGTTAGAAGAATCTGGGCATTCTTCTCTTGCAATGGATAGCGATCAAACGTTTTTGTGCTCCAGTGACACTATTAACGGATTGGATAGTTCAAAATGTTCTGAAACGGACTTCGGTGGTCATTGTTATGACGTTACCAACGATTAACTATCTCGTGTAAAGCTATGAATTGGCTCAAAGAAAATTGGTTTAAGATTATTGTGGCGTTTGCATTGATCGTCGTGAGCGGTTCTCTATTTTACTATTATGTATATTTCTTACCTCAACAAAATTTAAATAGTCAGGAGGATATAAAAGCAATTAGAAGTGTTATAGCCCCAACTCAAGAGCAACTACAAGCACAGCGAGAAGCATCAAGGCAAGCTTCAGATAGTTTTGACAAAGCAATGGAGCAATACTATCAATGTCAAACGGAAATGTTAAATAAAAAAAATAAATATATTGAGGAACAGTGTGCTGCCTACAATGACATTTTCAAATTTAAGGAATATAGGGATTGTGCGTCTAAGGTGACGGATTCGGCTAGTTATAAACAATTCAGCTGCCAAAGACCTTTTTAGTAAATATGAGTGAGTAGCAGGGTGGGGTAAGTTTGCGTTTTCTTCTCATCAGTGATAATCTAAAATCACAATGCAATTGCAATCGTTTAGCATTAGATAACCGCCAAAGATATAACCTAACTGGTTGTGTGTCTTTGCGGTTTTTATTTTGCTGCGGTAGCTCAATGGCAGAGCACTCCTCTGATACGGGAAAGATTGAAGGTTCGATTCCTTCCCGCAGCACGCCTTCGTAGCTCAACGGTAGAGTGCTGGTTTGAAACGCCAGATGAGTTGGTTCGACTCCAACCGAAGGCACCACGTTCATACTCGTTTAATTGTTCGATAATCCGGAGCCGGAAGTTTTATGGTAAAGTTAAAGGGTACCAATTTAGCATTTTGCTCGCTTAGCAGATGTCTAGTTGTGTTCGCGCCATGCCGATTTTAAGCATGGTGATTTACCTACATTTGGGCTGAAGCATGGTATGCTTCAGCGGGAAATTTAGCGAGCCGCGGCACGCGTGCGAGTGTTAAAAATT
>Ga0209542_10018310_pt1 | contig 11353 bp, 10 predicted proteins | sample RifCSPhighO2_01_FD_184028 | JGI IMG/M metagenome (GOLD analysis project Ga0209542, IMG submission 184028) | Soil microbial communities from Rifle, Colorado - Rifle CSP2_plank highO2_0.1 (SPAdes) (version 2) | ecosystem: Environmental > Terrestrial > Deep subsurface > Rock core/Sediment ...
TCGAAATTCGAATATCGAAATACGAAACAATATCTAAATTAGAATTTCTAAATTCCAAACGGTTTAAGATTTAGAATTTGAGATTTTCGGGCTTTGTTTCGGATTTAGGATTTCGTGCTTCGGATTTATCCATAATAACCTAAAGCTTCTAGCCCTGGCAATTTTTGACCGGCAAGAAAGGCCAGCATAGCCCCACCGCCGGTTGAGACAAAATCAAACTTATCCAATAAACCCAGCTTATTAACTGCAGTAATCGTATCTCCTCCGCCTATAACTTTAAATGCACCAGAATCTGCGATAGCTTGCGCCATAGAGTTTGTACCCGAGTTAAATCTTGGATCCTCAAACATGCCAAGCGGACCATTCCAAATTATAATTTTTGCGTTTTTTATCAAGTCTCGGTATTTAGCAATTGATTTGGGTCCGATATCAAAAAATTTATTATCAGAAATATTAAAATCTTCGGGTAGGATCAGTCTGTTATTATTTAAATCCATGCCAGCCAAAAGTTCTTTTGTATTTTTATCAGCAATTGAGTCACCGATATCTAATCCTTTTTCTTTTAAAATGTCGTTAGCAACTATTCCCCCGACAATAACTTTTTCTGCCTTATCGGCAAAATTTTTAATAACCGGAACCTTAGTTTCAGCCTTTGCTCCGCCGATAATAACTAATTTGCCATCCCTGGGAGCATCCATTACTTTTTTTAATTCCCGAACCTCATCCTCAACCAGAAACCCGGCATAGCTAGGCAGAAATTCGGTTATCGCCGAAACCGAGGCATGATTCCGATGGCAAGCAGCAAAGGCGTTGTTAATATAAATATCAAAGCCCTCAGATAACTTCTTAGCAAATTTTTTATCGTTTTTAATCTCTTCCTTGTAATCCCGTAGCTTATGAAAAATCCCCAGAGATCCTGGTTCTAATCTCTTGAGACCTTCTAGGTCATTCAGAGCATCAAAATATTTAATTTCATGACCCAGTATTTTTCTAAGCTGAGGTATCAAATCATTGAACGATCCAGTATCTTCATCTGAAATATGAGCAGCCATAACAGTCACCGCCCCACCCTTTACAAGGTAGTCAACCATTGGCTTTTGTTTTTGAATCCTAAAAACTTCTTGAATTACTCCGTCAGCCGAAACAGGGACATCAAAATCACAGCGCAAAAGCACTTTCTTGCCCTTCAGGTAATCAGTTCCCGGCATTATGTTCATAGATTTGTTCTTACCCTAAGAGACGGTTTTTAGAATCTTAACAAACTCTTCTTTATTCACGCTTGCTCCCCCGATAAGAACGCCGTTAATATCTTTTTCTTTTAGAAAATCGCCAACATTTTTGGAATTTACTGAACCACCATATAATACCTTCGGTAAATTTCCAATTTCCAATTTCCAATTTCCAATTAAGAAGTCTCTGATTATATTCATTGACTCAAGAGCAGATTGAGGAGTGTCCGGTTTGGCGCCGGGATTAGTACTGATAGCCCAAACCGGTTCATAGGCAATAATACACTTCCCAATCTCATCAACCGTAAGGCCGTCAAAGGTTTTGAAGATCTGATTTTCAAGAAACCGCTTAAAATCAGCATTGCGGGTCTTCTCGCCAATGCATACGATGGGCACCATCGTATTTCTTAAGGCTGATTTTAGCTTTTGATTTACTACCTCATCTGACTCATTTAATTTCCATCTCCTCTCAGAGTGTCCAATAATCACATACTCCACTCCTAATTTTCTCAGCATTTGACCCGACACCTCTCCAGTTAATGCGGTTTTGTCACCTATGGCAATATTCTGCGCTCCTAAAAAGGCATTGTGCTTGAGATGTGAGGTGTCTAAAATCTTACCCACCTCTTCAACAAAAACGAACGGCGGACAAAAAACTAAACTAAATTCCTTCTTTTCATCCAGAGAATCTAAATAATCATTAGTGAATTCTAAAATCTCCTGCGCTTGAGCAAGAGATTCAGGATAATTCTTCCAATTGGCAACTATTAACTTTTTGTTCATGACGATTTTGTCTGCGAGGAAGTGCGAATCTGTGAGCAGACGAGCAGCTTACAAAACTCATCACCCCGCCCTATCTGGAATCAAAGCCTTATCTTATCACATATACAGAGACGTAAGTCGCCTTATCGGCTCTACTTGTGTGATACCGCCTACCTTCAGCCCAGATAGGGCGGGGTAAGTATTTATACCTGTGCTCGTTTCACTGTGCACAGACAACTACTTAAAGTTTAGCATTTCTATATGCCTCGGCGCATTCATCCGGGTCAACCACGTTTATAGCCACTCCGGTACCTATCTCTACGCCACCATCAATCTTAAGATGCGGTATGATTTCGACATGCCAGTGATAAAATTCGTGCATATCTACTCCGAACTCATCGGTAAGTGGAGCGGTATGAATGAACATATTGAACGGCGGACTGTCCAGAGCGATTTTCATTTTTTGAAAAGCGGTAAACACGGCATCGGCCAAAAACTGGTCCGAACTATCCGGCATTTGATGAAAATGAGCGTGAGCTTCTTTTGAAAAAATTCTTAGCTCATAAGGATACTTGGAAACGTAGGGACAAAAAACTATAAACTCCTTATTCTCATAAACAATTCTTTTTCTTTCTTTCTGCTCCCACTCAAGAAGTTCAGCATATACTTTCTTTTTATGGTCTTTATAGAACTGAAAGGAACCGTTAATGCTCCTGAAAACATCCGGCGGAAGGATCGGCATAGTTATGATCTGAGAATGAGAATGATATACGCTGGCTCCGGCAGATTTTCCTTGATTATGGAAAATCAATATATATTTAGCGCATTCTGAATTTTTAACCAGTTCAATAAAGCGTTTTTTATAAACCTTCACTGTTTGTTCCAGCTCGGCAACAGAAAATTTATATATGCCGTGATCATGGTCTCTATAAATTATGACCTCGTGATCCCCTATCGGATCAAAGATCTTAAAAGGACCGGAAGTCTGCTCGGTGGTGCAAAGGTTGGGTCTGACAGCCGGGTATTTATTTTTGATAACAGTGGCATGCCAATCCTGGACATCAGGATAACGCCATATAACCGTCTGGCCTGATTCTTCCAGATTTTCAAGAGGACACTCTCTTTTGGTCTGATAAAAATCCTTGAACTCATCTGAACGCAAGCTATGAGTTCTGCCCGTAACAAAAAGAACCCATTCACCCGAGACTAGATCCTGTCTGAATTCGTTTAAAACTTTAAGCATCGTATTTTCTAGTTATTAAGTTCCATCTAATTTTCATAGTCTCCAGAAGAACTTGAACATATGCTTTTAGCCCAACCTTTGAATTCGGGTCATTATCCCAGTTAACCGGAAGTTCTTTTATATTGTATTTAAATTTTCTGGCCAGAGCCAGCATCTCTATGTCAAAACCCCATCTATTAATAGTCAGCTTAGGAAAAATCTGCAGGACCGCTTTTGAAGTTATTAATTTAAAACCACGCTGAGTATCATGTATGCCGGGAACCGCCATTATCTGGATAAAAAGATTGCCCAGCTTGCCAAGTATCCTACGCCAGATGGGTTCGCTTCCGGAAGCGACTTTGTGTCCGGCAACGGCTATAGAGCCTATCACAACATCATAACCCTGCCCGATAAAAGGAATAAACTTTTCCAAGTGATCAATTGAGGTTGAGTTATCGGCATCCATAAAAAGACGTAGGTCACCCTTGGCCTCAAGCATGCCCTGTTTAACGACATAGCCCTTCCCATGGTTTTCCTTATTATCAATTAGCTTTAGCCTCCTTACTTCGCCCTCTAAGCTCATTATTAACCTGGCTGTTCCATCCTTTGAACCATCGCTAACCACAATAATCTCATAGTCGTAATTTTGCCGACTCAAATAGGAGTCTATTGATTTTATAGTTTCTCTTATTCTTCCCTCTTCATTATAAGCGGGAATAATTACCGATAAGTACATATACATTATTATATAGCATCGGGCCAAAATCCCAAATTGACTAATCAGCCGTCATAACGTATTCTCTTGAAGATGCAACATCCTATACTGGAGATCAGGCAAGAAGCTAAGGAATACCCTAGATTACTCGCCCAGATCCATGATCCGCCAAAACAACTATACTGCCGAGGCAACATAAAGCTTCTTAACTCTTTTTGCTTTGGAGTTGTCGGGACACGTAAGATAACATCATATGGCAAAGAGGCGACGCAAAGCATTATCTCGGGACTGTCCGGCACGGATATAACCATAGTAAGCGGTTTAGCTCTTGGAGTTGATGCCGTTGCCCACAAGGCTGCGTTGGATAATAGCCTGCCTACCATAGCCGTTCTTGGCTCAACGATTGATGATAGCGGCATCGGACCCAGAACAAATCTATTCCTTGCTCAGGAGATACTTGAGAATAACGGTCTTATTATATCGGAGTATAAAAATGCTCGAGATATAAATAAATCAAATTTTGCCATCCGAGACAGAATAATAAGCGGTTTATCAGTCGGCGTGCTTATTGTTGAAGGAGCTGAACACAGCGGATCTTTAATCACGGCCAAATCTGCAGCTGACCAGAACCGAGATGTTTTTGCCGTGCCGGGAAGCATATTTTCATCGGTCTCCGTCGGAACCAATGAACTTATAAAAACCGGAGCGAAATTAGTTACCTCGGCAAATGATATTCTTGAAGAATATTCAAATAAAGGATTATTTGATAATATATCAACACCAGGTAGTGAAAGTTCCGATAGCGGCAAAAGCCGCAAGAAAAATACTTCGGAACTTCTACTACCTGGCATAAAAAATCCGGTTGAACAAAAAATCCTTGATATACTTGATGAGAAGGTAGAGCTATCGGCAGATGAAATAATTAGAGAGTCAGGAGAAGAAGCATCAAAGATACTTACTTCTATCTCAATGTTAGAGATAAAAGGAGCAATTAAGAAGAGAGGCGGAAAGTATCAAAAGACATAAATCCGAAGCACGAAATCCTAAATCCGAAACAAAGCCCGAAAATCTCAAATTCTAAATCTTAAACCGTTTGGAATTTAGAAATTCTAATTTAGATATTGTTTCGTATTGCGATATTCGATACTCTAATTTTTTATAATGAATTTAGTAATAGTTGAATCGCCAACCAAAAGCAAGACCATCTCCAAGTATCTTGGTAGTGGTTTTTCTGTGCGCGCTTCTGTCGGTCATATACGGGATCTGCCAAAAAGTAATAAAGAAGCTATTGATATTAAAGCTGGCTTTGTCCCTCACTACGAGGTAAGCGCAGATAAAAAAGATATTATTGAAGACTTAAAAAAAACCGCTGAGAAAGCAGAACAAATTTATCTTGCTACCGACCCTGACCGCGAAGGAGAAGCTATTGCCTGGCACCTCACCCAAGTCCTTGACTTGGGAAATTCTAAATCCGAAATTCTAAATCCGAAACAAAGCCCGAAAATTATAAATCCAAAATCCCCAAGAATAAGGCGGGTTATTTTCCACGAAATTACAAAAGATGCCGTTAGAGAAGCTTTCAATCATCCGCGGGATATAGATATGCAATTAGTAAAAGCACAAGAGGCGAGAAGAGTTCTTGACCGGCTTGTCGGCTACGACCTGTCAGGACTCATCTGGAAAAAAGTCCGTTACGGCTTATCTGCCGGACGGGTTCAGTCACCCGCTCTTCGCATAATTGTTGAGCGTGAACGAGAGATCAAATCTTTTAAGACTGAGGCTTACTATATTATTACTGCCAACGTTTCAGGAAATAACAAAGAGGTCTTCAGCATCATCTGCGAAGAAGAATTAAAAGATCCCAAAAAAGCTAAGTCTATTCTTGAGAAAGGACGCTCTGGATCATGGTTTGTAAGCGATATCACCGAAACTGAAGTAAAAAGATCGCCTCGTCCCCCATTTACAACTTCCACCATACAACAGGCGGCCAGCTCACGTCTCGGATTTTCCCCGTCACGCACCATGGTAATAGCCCAGAAGCTCTATGAGCAAGGTTTTATTACCTACATGCGTACGGATAGTTTTAACATCGCCTCATCCGCTCAAGCACAAATTATATCGCTTATTGAAAAAACCTACGGCAAACAATATATAGAACCGCGAGTATATAAAACTAAAAGTAAGAACGCCCAAGAAGCGCATGAAGCTATCCGACCGACAAATGTAGGACTGGAAAGCGCCGGACATAATGAAGAGCAGATAAAACTTTACCGCCTTATCCATGAAAGAACCATCGCTTCGCAGATGGCCGATGCTAAACTTCTAAGAGCAAAGATCACGGCGAATATTACAGAGGATGGGTTTCCTAATTTTTCCGCTACCGGTTCAAGAGTTGTATTTGACGGATGGCTAACCTGCGATAAAAGATCGCGCGGAGAAGATATAGAACTACCTAAAGTTAATAAAGATGAGGAGTTGAATCTTAAAGACATATCCAGCGAAGAAAAACATACTGAACCGCCAGCTCGCTATACCGAAGCAGGCCTGGTTAAAGAACTTGAAAAACGAGGCATCGGAAGACCATCAACCTACGCTTCAATCATTAAAACTCTCCACGACCGCAAGTATGTGGAAAAAGATGGCCGGGCACTTAAACCCACAGACACCGGTGAAGTTGTCAGTTCTTTTCTTGAAGATAACTTTATGAATTACATCAGCGATACTTTCACTGCAGAGATGGAAGATAAGCTTGATGACATCGCCGCCGGAAAAAGAGAATACGTTAAGACTCTTCAAGATTTCTATTTACCCTTTCATAAAGACGTTAAGGCCAAAGAAAAAATAGATAAGCTGACTAATCTAGGTTCTGCTCCGGAAGAATGGAAATGCCCTGAATGTGGCAGTCCGATGACTATCAAGCTTGGCCGTGGAGGCAAATTTATGAGCTGTGAACGTTATCCTGAATGCAATGGCGCACGACGGATTGACGGTTCAGTGTCGGAGCCCAACAAGCCCCTGGGGACAGATAAAGAAACCGGACTGCCTGTTTTTGTTCTTGATGGCCGTTTCGGACCCTATGTTCAGCTGGGAGAAAAGACCAAAGAGAATCCCAAGCTAAGACGCGCCAGCATCCCAAAAGATAAGGATCTGACTACCATTACGCTTGAAGATGCTTTGAAATACCTGAGTCTGCCAAGAGTGCTTGGCCTCCACCCCGAGACAGGAAAAGAAATTAGTGCTAATATAGGACGTTTTGGACCATATGTTGTACACGATAAAGATTTCCGCTCGCTGAAGAAAGATAATGTTTATGATATTGAACTGCCTCACGCCCTGGAAATATTTAAAGAAGAGAAAAAGAAAAAGGGTTTTGGAAAAAGTAAATCCTAATCTCTAAATCCTAAATCCGAAACAAAGCCCGAAAATTATAAATTCAAAATCAGAAAAGTTTTGAAAATTATAGTTTTGATATTAGATATTGTTTAGAGTTTAGAAATTAGAACTTAGAAATTTTATAAATGAAGTGTGATAAATGCGGTTCGGAGATGGTGATTAAGGTCGGCCGTTACGGTAATTTTACGGCCTGTTCTAACTTTCCGGAATGTAAAAATATCCTTAAAGAAAAGAAGGTTGGTCCCCCGCCGGAGAAAACAGGCGAAAAATGCGATAAATGCGGAGAGGGGGAATTTTTAATAAGGGAAGGTAAGTTCGGTAAATTCAAAGCCTGCAGCCGTTATCCGCAATGTAAAAATACAAAAAAGATAGAATCTCCCGCTCAATAGTTGCAAGGAGACTATACCCAGACTCGGATTTAACTCACAAGAGATTATTACCTTTCGGGACCCATTCGCCTTGCTCCAGCGGCAAGGCTCATTCGATCGTCGCCGGATTTTGTCAAGGAAAGACCTTTGACAAACCGAGCAATCCAGCGACTAGATGGTCCCGATAAGGTAATAATCTCTTGCTCGTGGCTTTTTGTTTCCTCCTGGGGTATAGTCTCTGAGCTTTAGCATAGATCAAAAACGAAACCTCTCCCAATTTATTATCCTTCCGCAGGCAAGGAAATATCTGAGAACTGGACTAGATTTATACAATAATCACGAGGTCGAGCGCTGAATGATAATGAAGAGGCAAGCGAGGGTACCTGTGATTATTGTTATATAAATCCTAGTCTATGTTCGAAGATATTGACGCAGGCGAGGACTGGAGAAAAATCGGGAGAGGTTTAGCTAACGCTCAAATCAATGAATTGAAAAAAAGACTTTATTAGAGTACTTTTAATCTATCAATAAGTCAACAACCATGGTCCAGATACTAGAAAAAATACTCAAAAATCCGATATATACCGAGAGCGATCAACAGCTGATACAGAGGGCTTTTAATTTTGCCGAGCTAGCCCATCGCGGTCAGAAAAGATTCTCCGGTGAAGATTATATTTCTCACCCGCTTCATGCGGCATATTTTTTATCTGAGCTGGGGATGGATGCCACGACTATCGCCGGCTGTATTTTGCACGACACCCTTGAAGACACACATACAACTCCCGAGGATATCAAACGAGAATTTGGCCAAGAGATACTTTTTCTGGTTGAAGGTGTCAGCAAACTCGGCAAATTAGAATACTCTACCAGACAATTGAGTCGTGAAGGCGACGAAATGCCAAAGCCAACAGGCGTGGTGCCCAATAGAAAAACTGCCATAGAGAATATTCGTTCTCTAAAAAAAATGTTTTTTGCTATGGCTGAAGACATCCGAGTAATCCTTATCAAGCTGGCGGATCGTTATCACAATATGGAGACGCTGAAATACCGAAGCAAAGAAGCTCAGAAAAGAATAGCTCTTGAAACGCTTGAGATATACGCTCCGATAGCGGCCAGATTGGGAATGGGTAAATTAAAGGGCCAGTTAGAAGACATGGCTTTTCCATATGTCTATCCAGAAGAGTATGCCTGGCTCATAAAAAATGTAAAAGAAAAATATAACGACCGAATGGAATATATAGAAAGAACCCGGCCGGTAATAAAACGCTACCTCACCGATGCCGGAATTAAAGTAGTTGACCTCCACTCCCGAGCCAAGCACTACTACAGTCTTTACCAGAAAATAGATCGCCACAATATGGATCCGGAAAAAGTATTTGACCTTGTGGCAATGAGGATAGTCGTTCCTGACATTAAATCCTGCTATGAGGCCCTGGGAGTCATACATAAGCATTACAGACCCTTTCCTGGCCTTATAAAAGACTACATAGCCCTTCCCAAGCCTAACGGCTATCAGTCTCTCCATACGACCATATTCTGCGAAAAGGGCCGGATAGTTGAGATACAGATAAGAACGCCGGACATGCATGAACATGCCGAGAATGGTATTGCTGCTCACTGGGCATATAGTGAGGGCGGTAAGAAAATATTTAAGGCAAACCTGAAAGAGACGGAGTGGGTAAATCAGCTTAAGCAGTTTTTACAGGAGATGAAACCGCGGGACAGTATCACTAACCTTAAAATAGATTTCTTCAAAAATAGGATTTTTGCATTTACCCCAAAGGGCGATGTAAAAGACCTGCCTGAGGGAGCAACGCCGATTGATTTTGCTTACGCTATTCACACCGATCTTGGCCATTCAATGAATGGAGCAAAAGTTAACGGAAAAATAGTTCAGCTCAATTACAAACTTAAAAACGGTGATGTAGTAGATATTATAAAAACTAAATTCTTAAAACCCTCGCCTGACTGGATAAGAATAGTTAAGACGATAGACGCAAAAAAGAAAATAAGAGCTTGGTTTTTGGCTGAAGAGAGAAAACTGAAAGAGGATAAAAAAGAGACAGAAGAGATCAAGAAAAAGAGTCCTAAAGAAAAAATAAAAACTGTAACTCAAGCCGTAAAAGCCGGATTTCCTATTATACAAGGTCAGAAGGGTTTACTATATAAAATAGCCAAATGCTGTAATCCTAAAGTTGGAGATAAGATTAAGGGCTATATGACTCTTAATCGTGGAGTTAGCGTACACTCCGACTCATGTAAAAATATAAAAAATACTAACTCCAAACGCATCCTCTCCGCCGGCTGGTCAATCCGCCCCTCTAAATAGGCGTTCGGAGACCATACCCATATCGGACCACATTCGGTCGCTTCCAGCGGCGACCGAATCTTAAGTACTCGGCTCGCCGCAGAACCAAGCCGGCTCGCCTGCGAATTTCCTCTATGGGCATGGTCTCCTCGCTTTTTGCTAATACTTTAAACGGCTCAATTACTTCAGATGACTAGATCTCTGAAGCTTAAGAACCTCACTTTTTATTATAAATTTCAACGGCTCACATAGTGAGCCGTTGAAATTGAGGTAAAATCTAGGTTTTTCAGCTATTTACTCTTTAAAAATAAGTTATTAAAAAATATCGGTAACCCTTATCTCAGCAACTCTATCTATCTCGCTGTCGTCGTAGTTATCAATATGTGTAACCGCACATAAGAAAGCAAGTTTTGAGCCTTGAACAGCAAACCAGACTCGTGGAAATTGATTGGGTCGTAGACCAGAATTAGGCAATACCAGTTCAATCTTCCAAATTGAGAAAAGGTCGGTTTTCTTCCTATGATGCAACTTACCAGGAGGTATAACTTGTTGAGGACTAGCTGGATGAAATTGTTTCTCGCAGATAAGCTTAAAAGAGTCCAAGCCTTTATCAAAAGTTCGAAACCGCCGATATTATTCGGCGGTTTCCTTATTAAATTCAGGGTGATTTAGAAACTCAAGCATTTCCAGAAAAGTCGGTCCCTCTATAATATGCCAACTCGTAAGCTATAATTTCTCCCGACTTAGTACCAATATATGGAGCTTCGGCATGAGTCAAAGTTTCAAGTTCTTTACCATTAAGATGTCCATATTTTTGAATCACTCTATCAAGAACTTTTGTTTCCTCGGAGTTAAAATCAAACTTTAAGCTTTTGTTGATTAATTTATAAACTTCTGTTGCATTATCTGGATGTTCTTTAACATATTCTACTTTAATTTTATTCTCGTCCGAAAGTTGCTGTACTATCTTTGACATATATTCAGGAAAAGGACCCATCGGTAATGCTTTGTATCTATCACCTGTTACTGGCTCGCTATTTTTCTCAAAAAAATCAAAATCAACGAAATAAAGTAATTTCGCTAGTTTTTTCTTTCCATGTATTTCACCGCCTAATTTTTGAGCAAGATACAATATGGCGCTTTCGTATTTTTGCGCTTGAATTTTAGTCATTTTCTTAACCTTTAGTGCCATCTATAACTAAATGATAGCACGGTATAGACGTACTTAATAATATACTATCAACAGGCTTTAGTCAATAATCCTTTTCGCGACTTTGTTGAGTTCTTGGAGAGTAGCGAATTTGATAACGATATGTCCCCCCTTATCAGTACTGCGGATAAGAACCGGGACTTTGA
>Ga0209542_10018311_pt1 | contig 11353 bp, 11 predicted proteins | sample RifCSPhighO2_01_FD_184028 | JGI IMG/M metagenome (GOLD analysis project Ga0209542, IMG submission 184028) | Soil microbial communities from Rifle, Colorado - Rifle CSP2_plank highO2_0.1 (SPAdes) (version 2) | ecosystem: Environmental > Terrestrial > Deep subsurface > Rock core/Sediment ...
AACGATAAGAATAATCAACTCCAAAACCTTGACTTTATATCAGACCTTTGTTAATATCGTCACAAATGACAAATCTTTTTGCTCTAAATATTATCGTCCTCCCTATTACAGTCCTTCTTATTGGAAGGAAATTTGCTTGGGAGGAGAAAAGAAATTAAAAATTAAAAAATAAAAATTAAAAATTCAAGAATCCTCTCAAGAAAAGAGAGGATTTTTTTATGTCCAAAAAATCTTTAAAAACAAAAAGCTCAATCTTAACAGATGGTCCGGAGCGTGCTCCAAACCGCAGTATGCTCCGAGCTGTTGGTTTCAAAGACGCCGACTTTACCAAACCCATCGTCGGTATAGCCTCCACTTGGGCAGAAGTCACACCTTGCAACATGCACATAGACAGGCTCGCCCGACGTGCCAAAGATGGTGTGAAAGAATCAGGCGGTGCCCCTATCATATTCAATACTATTACAGTCAGTGATGGCATATCCATGGGCACTCCGGGCATGAAATATTCCCTACCCAGCCGTGAAGTAATCGCAGATTCCATAGAATTAGTCTCTGAAGCAGAAAGATTTGACGGTCTGGTAGCCATAGGAGGCTGTGACAAAAACATGCCTGGCTGTCTCATGGCTATAGGTAGGCTCAACATCCCCTCCCTTTTTATATACGGCGGCACCATTCTTCCCGGCCGCTATAAAGATCAGGATATCGATATAGTCAGTGTTTTCGAATCTGTAGGACAAAAAAGTAGCGGCAAAATTTCCCAAAAAGATTTTGAAGAAATTGAACGCCATGCCATCCCCTGTGCCGGCTCCTGCGGCGGCATGTATACAGCCAATACTATGGCGGGAGCTATAGAGGCCCTAGGTATGAGTTTACCGGGAAGTTCCTCCACCCCAGGCACAGACATGCGTAAAATTGAAGAGTGTATCAAGGGAGGTCAAACTATATTAAATTTGCTAAAAATGAACCTAAAACCCCGGGATATCATGACCAAAAAGGCTTTTGAAAACGCTATTACCCTCGTCATGGTCCTTGGAGGCTCCACCAACGCCGTACTTCATCTTCTGGCTATGGCCAAATCGGTGGATGTACCAGTCACCTTGGATGATTTTCAAAGAATTTCTGACAAAACTCCCTATCTTGCAGACCTTAAACCCGGCGGCCAATACGTCATGGCAGATCTGGATAGAGTCGGTGGTATTCCAGCCGTCATGAAAATGCTTCTCGAAGCGGGCGCACTCCACGGCGATTGCCTCACAGTTACGGGAAAAACCCTGGCAGAAAATCTAAAAAATGCCCCTGACTTGAGCAACAAACAGAACGTAATTCATCCTCTTTCCAAACCTCGTCATCCAACCGGTCCTCTTGTAATCTTAAAAGGCAATCTCGCGCCAGATGGCGCTGTTGCCAAAATCGCCGGCATGAAAAGGCTATCTATCACCGGTCCCGCCCGCGTTTTTGAAGGAGAAGAATCGGCTCTTATGGCAATCCTCAAAGAAAAAATCAAAAAAGGAGACGTAGTAGTTATCCGCTATGAAGGACCCCGTGGCGGTCCAGGGATGCGCGAAATGCTATCAGTCACCTCAGCTCTTATTGGCCAGGGCCTAGGCGAAGATGTCGGCCTTATTACTGACGGCAGATTCTCCGGCGGTACACACGGCTTGGTAGTGGGTCATATTAGTCCTGAAGCTCAAGTTGGAGGACCATTAGCCATAGTAAAAGAAAATGACCCTATCACCATCGATACCCAAAAAAGAATCGTAAATGTCAACTTATCTCAAGATGAAATTCAAAAACGTCTAAAAATCTGGCAACCAAAAGAATCATTGTACAAAACCGGAGTCTTAGCCAAATATTCAAAATTAGTTGGTAGCGCTAGTGAAGGAGCAGTAACCTCATGAAATCACACTTAAAAGAAGGACAAAAAGTACAGGGAGCAGAAATAATTTGTGAATGCATTCTCCGTCATGGGGTAAAATACATCTTCGGCTACCCCGGAGGTGCCAATATCCCCATCTACGATGCTCTCTACAAATTTCCCGAGATTCATCACGTTTTAGTCCGACATGAACAGGGTGCCGCCCACGCCGCCGAAGGCTACGCCTGGGCTACAAACAAACCCGCAGTTTGTTTTGCTACCTCTGGTCCCGGTGCTACCAATCTAGTCACCGGTCTGGCCGATGCAATGATGGATAGTATCCCTATGGTCGCAATCACCGGCCAAGTCCCCTCGCCTCTTATTGGCACTGATGCTTTTCAGGAAACAGATGTTGTCGGAGTAACTACAGCAATCACTAAGCACAATTATCTAGTCACCAAAGCAGAAGATATAGCACCTACTCTTTATGACGCCTTCTATCTAGCCTGTCATGGTAGACCCGGACCGGTGCTTGTGGATATATCCAAAGATGCCCAAGCCGCCTATGCCGAGTTTCATATACCTGAAAAAGTCACCCATCAAGACTTCAAAGTCAAAACCAAAGCAACCCCCGAAGAACTTGAAAAAATGGCTGCACTTCTCAATGAAGCCGAAAAACCGCTTATTATTGCCGGCCACGGCGTCCTTCTCTCAGGTGACGGTAAAACTCTGACACAGGTTGCCGAAAACCAAAATATTCCAGTCACTCTGACACAACAGGCTTTATCCGTTCTTCCTTATTCTCACCCATTATTTATGGGTATGCCCGGTATGCACGGCAATGTTGCAGCCAATAGAGGCCCCCTTTTTGCTGATATAATTCTTGCTGTTGGTATGCGCTTCCATGATCGTGTTACAGGCAAAGTATCCTCCTACGCGCCCCAAGCCAAAATAATCCATATAGATATCGATCCTTCAGAATTAGGGAAGTTAGTTCAACCTTATTTATCTGTTGCAGGCGATGCCAAAGCTGTTCTAAATCAACTTTTACCACTCTTAAAACCTAAAAATAACCCCAAATGGCTCGCGATCTTTGCCGCTTGGAAAAAAGAAGAAGATGAAAAGGTCCACCAAAACGAACTCAATGCTCCGCATCTAAAATCAGCTCAAGTAGTGGACGAACTTTCCCGCCAGACAGAAGGTAAGGCTATAATTGTCGGTGACGTCGGCCAAAACCAGATGTATAGTGCACGTTATTATCATTTTGAAACATACAACAGCTGGTACAACTCAGGCGGTGCCGGCACCATGGGCTTCGCCCTTCCTGCCGGCATCGGCGCCAAATTTGCGCTCCCAGAAAGAGAAGTCTGGATAGTCATAGGCGATGGCGGCATCCAGATGACCCTGCAGGAAATGGCTACTATCAAGCAGGAAAACTTGGACATAAAAATTGCCCTACTAAACAACAATTATCTTGGTATGGTACGTCAGTGGCAGGAACTTTTCTATAAAGGCAATTATTCAGAAGTAAGCCTCAAAAATCCCAATTTTCAGAAATTATCAGAAGGATTTGGTATTCCCGCACTCAAAGCCACCAATAAGAACCAGATGAAAGAAGCCATAAAAAAAGCCAGGTCGCACAAAGGCCCATTTCTGGTAGAGTTTGTCGTGGAAGCGGAAGAAAACGTCTTTCCCATGATCCCGGCCGGCGCCGGTATTGACGAAATGGTAGTCAGTAAGGAGGATATAAAATGAAAAATCTCTCAACCATCATCATTTGGTCTCACAACAAACCCGGCGTTTTTTACCGGATATTATGGCTATTTAGGAGAAAGCAGTTCAATATAGAAACAGCTACCGTTGGTCATACCGAAAAACCAGGTATCACCCGCTTTACCATCACCGTATCAGGCGATAAACAGGCTGTTTTAAATATGACTAAGCAGATATCCAAATTAGTAGACGTTGTAAGAGTCGAAGATGTACCCGATGAAAAACTTATATTCCGAGAGCTTGCAATGCTGAAAGTAGATGCTACCAAAAGAGACGATAGATTAGAGATTCTCGAAATAGCCAAACATTTCCGGGCAAAAGTAATAAGTTATGTGCCTGAAAAAATGGTTCTCAAGTTAACAGGAGAAGAAGACAAAATCGACGCCTTCTACGAAAACATGAAGCGTTTCAAAATATTAGAATTCGTCCGTACAGGAAGAACTGCGTTATTTAAATGAAAAACTCAAATAACTACTATCTCCAATGCGTCTCCTGCCACAAAAAAACTACTGAGAAAGAAACCGTCTCAACCTGCCTCAAATGCGGCGGTCCCCTCGATGTGGTCTACGATTATGATCAGCTCAAACTCAAGCTAAATGAATACCTCTTACGAAATGCCCCACCCAAAACCATGAAATATCTCGACTTCTACCCCCTCTCCCGCGACCGCGAGCTTGTATCTCTGGATGAAGGCGGCACTTCTCTCCTTCGCGCCAAAAATCTGGCTCAAAAACTCGGTATCAAAAAACTTTTCATCAAAAACGAAGGTCTCAATCCCACAGGTGCCTTTAAAGATAGAGGCTCATTTGTGGAGATCAACAAAGCCAAAGAGCTAGGCTTCAAATCAGTAGTCGTGGCATCTACAGGCAACATGGCAGCCTCAGTCTCAGCCTACTCTGCCCAAGCCGGTCTCGATTGCTATGTCTTTGTGCCCGAAAACACTCCTCGCGGAAAACTAGCTCAATCTCTATCATACGGTGCCAAAGTAATACAAATCAGAGGTACTTATAATGATGCCGCCGATCTTGCTGTCCAAACAGCCAAAAAATACAAATTTTATCTTGCCGGAGATTATGTTTTCAGGGCCGAAGGCCAGAAATCATGCGGCTATGAGCTGGCCGAACAGATGTGGCACGAACCTATAGACTGGGTTATCGTCCCCATAGGCATGGGCACCAATCTCTCTGCCATATTCAAAGGCCTCTGGGAATACTACCAATTAGGACTTATAGATAAATTACCTCACATGGTCGGAGTCCAGGCAGACGGAGCCCGTTCTATCTATCAAAAAGGCAAAAAATTCTTCGTAAAACCCGAGGCCAGGCCCCAAACCGTCGCCTCAGCTATAGCTGTAGGTAATCCCCTGGATGCACCGAAAGTCATCAGAGCCTTCATGGAAACAGACGGAACTATAGAATCTGCCTCAGATGAGGATACCTTGAAAGACCAACAGCTTCTTACTCATCTTGAAGCTCTTTATGTGGAGCCCTCAGCCGCCACCACCATCGTAGCTCTCCAAAATCTCCTAAAAAAGGGCACTATAAAAGCCCAGGATACAGTGGTCTGCGTGGCTACAGGTGCCGGACTGAAAGATCCTGCCGCTACTCTCAAAGTCCTCGCAGAACCGCCCACTATTGAAGCTGATATTCATGAAGTTGAGCGTGTGATCACCGGCAAGCTTTTTGCCATCCGTGCTGGAGGCCTCACTGACAAAGAAAAAATCCTTCTGAAAAAGATTCCTTCTTCCTCCCAATTAGACAAATTAGTCAAATTAGAGTTCAATCTGGATCTTACCAAACAAGATTTAGCCGAAGTCCTTTCCGAAATCCGTGACTTTATCCATAACAAAGGCAAGCATATCGCCAAAGCCGATCTTCAATCCATCTTAGAAGACGCTATCCAGGAAAAACACCCCAAAATACTTGAACTTATAGATTTTGAGATCTCCACATCCAAAAACAAACGTCCCCAGGCCAAAGTCGAGGTCAAACTCAAAGGCAAAAAATATAAAGAAGAAAGCCAAGGTGTAGGACCTGTTGATGCCGGTATCAAAGCCATAAGGAAAATACTCACTAAATACAATGGCATAGACTTCAACATCGAAGACTTCAACGTCGAAATCCCCACAACCGGTGCTGATGCCACAGTTGAAGTAAGCATGATCCTCAAAGACACCAAAGGCAATAAAGTAGTTGAAAAAGGCACCTCACCTGATATAATCGTCGCATCGCTAAACGCATACGTTGCAGGTTATAACGAATTAGCCTTTCAGAAAGGAGAAAAGAGCGTAAAGCGGTGAGCAATTTTAAAGTATTATGAAACAAGCCATATTTTCCAAAAAAGGCGCCAAAGTAGTCGGCCCTTACTCTCCCGCCATCAAATTCGGCAATCTTCTCTTTATATCAGGCCAAATCGGCAAAAATCCCAAAACAGATAAACTCGGCAATGATATAAAAGAACAAACCGAATGGATCTTCAAAAATATCCTAAGCATTCTGGAAATCGAAGGACTCACACTCGATGATGTCCTCAAAACTAACGTCTATCTTGCAAATATGAATGACTACCAAGTCATGAATGAAATCTATGCCAAACATTTCAAAGAACCTTTTCCCGCCCGTGCCACAGTCGCAGTCGCCAAACTTCCCGCAGGAGCTCTTGTGGAAATAGAAGTTCTTGCCGGCTTAAAAGGCAGCTCAGAGAATGAGGATTGTTGTGGTGGCGGCTGTGGAGGGGATTGCGAAGATTGTTAAAAAGTGCGAATCCAAATTTTTGAGCGCAAAGCGGCGGGCCCCGCATTAAGGGGCAGTCGAGCCTGCCTGCCGGCAGGCAGGGCACCTCAAAAATTTCGGGTGAGCAATTTTAAAAAATGAAAAATAATTATTTCCCATTCGCCTTTTTCCAAGGCAAAATAGTACCAACAGAAAAAGCGCAAGTCAACATCATGACCAACGCCCTTCAGTACGGCACCGGTATCTTTGGCGGCATCAGATGCTACGTTGGTGATAATAAATCAGTAAGCATCTTCCGTCTATCAGATCATTACAATAGATTTCTTAAATCTCTGAAAATTATGGATAAATCTATCCCCTACACCCACAAACAACTCACACAGATCACTCTTGAACTCGCCCGCAAAAATAATCCCCACACAGACGCCTACATCCGTCCTATTGCCTACGCCGCCGATTACAATCTTTCCCCTGACCTATCCACTTCCAAATTCGACTTTGCCGCCTATATGATTCCTCTAGGCGAGTATTTACCTATCAGTAAAGGCTTGAAGCTCATGATTTCAAGTTGGCTTAGAATAAATGATAACCAGATTCCCTCACGTGCCAAAGTTACAGGTGGCTACGTCAACTCAGCTCTTGCCCGTGCCGAAGCGGTCCGTTTGGGTTTTGACGACGCCATCATGCTCACGCTTGATGGACACATATCTGAGGGTTCAGCGGCCAATTTTTTTATAGTCAGAGATGGAGTGCTTATCACCCCAGCCAAAAGTTCTGACGTACTCGAAGGCATCACACGCAACACCATTTTGGAGCTAGCCAACGATCTAAAAATTCCCACAGAAGAGCGCCTTATTGACCGCACAGAAGTTTATGCCGCAGATGAAGCCTTCCTCTCCGGCACCGGTGCTCAGGTTGCCTGGATTAAAGAAATTGATGGCCGTGAAATCTCCCCTACCATCGGCCCGATCTCAAAAAAACTTCAAGATCTCTTCTTCAATATCGTCCGCGGAAAAGAAAATCATTACAAACATTGGCTTACTAGGATTTAAAAATTATGTCTGATGAAATACCCAAATATACAGGCGAAATTTATCTCGTTACAAGTGATGCATCAAAAGAAGTAATAGAAAGAGCACAAGAAGCAGGTATTAATGAGGTCTTTGCTAAAACTGGCTCACAAAGGTTAGATGATTTATTCACCAAACAAGGAAGAAGAAACGTTGCAGTAGTAGATGACCACCCTCTAGCGGCAAGAGGAAATCAAGTTCTTTTAGAGTCTGAGGGAGCCAATGTAGTAATCTATTTCAATCCATTAACAGCTCTTAAAGAAATCCCGACTCACATGCCTGCTTTCGACGTTGTCTTTACTGATAATAAAATGCCCAAAATGACAGGAATCGAATTAGCTAGTAGACTCAGAACCGGTGATAGAAGTAATTTACCATAATTTTATATTTAAAAGCAAAATGACCAAAATTAAATTTGGAAACATATTAGAAACCGTCATCACCAGAGAGGAATTTCCTCTATCTAAAGCCCGGAAAATCCTCAAAGACGAAGTCATAGCTATCATCGGCTACGGCGTCCAGGGTCCTGCTCAAGCGCTCAATCTTAGAGACAACGGTATAAACGTCATCATCGGCCATCGCTACCCTTCCCCCTCTTGGGACAAAGCCGTGAAAGACGGCTGGAAAAAGGGAAAAAATCTATTTTCTATAGAAGAAGCAGCCAAAAAAGGCACCATTATAGCCTATCTTCTCTCCGATGCCGGCCAGAAAGATCTCTGGCCAAAAGTAAAAAAATATCTTACTCCCGGCAAAGCCCTCTATTTCTCCCACGGCTTTGCTGTAACATACAAGAAGCAAACCAAAGTAATACCTCCCAAAGGTATAGATGTCATTCTGGTAGCCCCCAAAGGCGCCGGCAGATCTGTCAGAAAAAACTATCTTGAAGGCCGGGGAATCAACAGTAGTTTTGCTGTCTTTCAAGACGCCACCGGCCGAGCCCTTGATCGCTGTCTTTCTTTAGGTATAGCCGTAGGCTCGGGCTTTCTCTTCGAAACCACTTTCCAGAAAGAAGTCTATAGTGACCTTACGGGTGAAAGAGGTATCCTTATGGGAGCCATAGCCGGTCTGATAGAAGCACAATATTATGAACTCCGCCGCCGCGGCCACTCCCCCTCCGAAGCCTTCAACGAAACAGTGGAGGAAGCTACCCAAAGTCTCATCCCTCTTATATCAGAAAACGGTATGGACTGGATGTATGCCAATTGTTCTACCACCGCCCAGCGTGGAGCCCTAGACTGGAAACCGGTATTCAGGAAAGCCGTCGAGCCGGTATTCAAAAAACTATATCAAAGTGTAAAAGAAGGTAAAGAAACAAGTCGAGTTCTTAAGGCAAATTCCCAAAAGGACTACAAAAAGAAGCTTCAAAAAGAACTGGACCAGATGAAAAACTCCGAGCTCTGGCAAGCGGGGACCAAAGTCCGATCATTACGTCCTGAAAATTGGAGGAAAAAATAATGAAAGAAAAACCAATTGAACCAGCTAGCATTAGGCCAACAGATCCAGTAACCAAATCTATTGAAGGTCAAACGCAAGGATCGGCTATTCAAAGGCAACCTTCTGCAAAAGAACAACTTGAGGCACAGCTCCACAGAATGCAAGAAGACTTCCCACCAGACGTTGGAGATATTCCAGCCGCAGGATAAACCTCACCCAATCCTCCTTATCTGCACCGTAGCAATTTTCTCTCCCATCTCCTTCGTTCCCAATATTTTATCCTTCTTTGTTTCCTTAGTGACTATGTCCCGTGTCCTCCACCCTTCCTGAATAACCTTCTCCACCGCCCCCTCAATACTTTTCGCCTCTTTCTCCAATCCAAAAGATATCCGCATCATCATTGCTACAGATAGTATAGTTCCGATAGGGTTTGCTATATTCTTCCCGGCGGCCTTAGGATAAGATCCATGTATGGGTTCATAGAGTCCAACTCCTAATCCTATCGATGCCGACGGCAGCATACCTATTGATCCTGCGATAACCGAAGCTTCATCTGTGAGTATATCCCCAAACATATTCTCAGTAACTATAACATCAAACTCAGAAGGTCTTTTTATTATTTGCATCGCCGCATTATCCACAAACATATGTTCTATGGCTATTTGCTTATAGCTATTGGCTATTTGCGAAACGGTTTCTCTCCAAAGTCGGGAAGTCTCCAAAACATTTGCCTTATCTACTGAAGTCACTTTACCCCGTCTCTTACTGGCCATCTCAAAAGCCACTTTCACGACTCTCTCAATCTGTTCCTTAGTATATAAAGATGTATCAATAGCAGTCAGTCCTTTGTCCTTTCTTACCCGCGGTTCTCCAAAATATATCCCCCCAATTAACTCCCGGACTACCACTAAATCTACTCCCTCTATTCTTTCTCGTTTTAATGGAGAAATATCAGCTAGCTCCGGATAGACTTTGATAGGCCTTATATTGGCATAAAGTCCCAATTCCTTACGTAGTCTCAACAATCCCTGCTCCGGCCGCACTTTAGCCTCAGGATCATTATCATATTTGGGATCTCCAATTGCACCAAACAAAACAGCATCAGAACTTTTGCATAGATCCAAAGTATCTTCGGGAAGTGGATTTCCCGTCTTATCTATTGCACTAGCCCCTATCGATCCCTCCTCCAATAAAAATTCATGCCCAAATTTTTTTCCAACTACCTCTAACAGATTTACTCCCTGCTCCACCACCTCAGGCCCTACCCCATCACCCGGCAAAATTGCAATCGTTTTTTTCATATATTCAAAGTTCTATTTTTCTCAAATTTCATTATTTTCTTTTCAAAAGAAAGTATATACCCCAACTCATCTACCCCTTTTAGAAGACATGATTTTCGAAAAGAATCTATCGGAAAATGAAACACTTTTTTTTCTATTTTTATTTCCTGTTTTAGCAGATCCACCCCTACGACTGCTAACTTTTTTTCATCTAAAATTTTTAACATTATAGTAAGTTCTCTAGGTGATATTATAACAGGTAAAAGTCCATTTTTCAGTGCGTTTGAGTAAAATATATCCCCAAACGAACTTGACACCACCACTTTGAATCCCTGCCTGCCGGCAGGCAGGTCAAAATCAAGCAAAGCCCATACCGCATGTTCTCGGCTCGAACCACATCCAAAGTTATTCCCTGCCACTAAGACTTCTGATTTCTTATAGGCCGGGTCATTAAACACACTTTTTTTGGGCTTTCCAAATTTATCAAATCTCCAATCATAGAAAAGATACTGCCCAAAACCCTCCCGTTTTGTTATCTTCAAAAACCTCGCCGGCACGATTTGATCAGTGTCTATATTTTCTTCTCTAACCGATATACAAATTGATTTGAGATTAGTAAATTTATTCATAGCATTTTGCAAGAAAATCCGTGCGAACCCAAATTTTTGCGCGCGCAATAGGCTACCCGAGCAAAGCGAGGGGGGATCCATGAGCACGTAAAAAATTTCGGGTGAGCAACAGGATTTTCAAAATTCATAAAAACTTCCTCACATCCGTTATCCTTCCCTCTATTGCCGCCGCAGCCGCCATGATGGGACTGGCTAGAAAAGTCCTTGATCCCGGCCCTTGCCTCCCTTCATAATTTCTATTAGACGTCGATATACAATATTTACCAGGCGGAACTTTATCATCATTCATAGCTATACAAGCACTGCATCCCGACCACCTCCACTCAAATCCAGCCTCAGTAAAGATTCTATCCAAGCCTTCTTTCTCAGCTTGCAGCTTCATTTGCCTTGAGCCCGGCACTGCCCAGGCAGTCACATCTGATTTTACTTTTCTCCCTTTCACTATCTTAGCCGCTTCCCGAAAATCAGATATACGAGCATTGGTACAGCTTCCCAGGAAAACATAATCTATCGGAAATCCCTCAAGCTTCATCCCCGGCTTTAAGTTCATATACTGAAGCATTTTGGTCATTGTCACTTT